>Ga0209006_10000014_pt1 | contig 191366 bp, 188 predicted proteins | sample JacPin_JW_Ref_O2_FD_188567 | JGI IMG/M metagenome (GOLD analysis project Ga0209006, IMG submission 188567) | Forest soil microbial communities from Algoma, Ontario, Canada - Jack Pine, Ontario site 1_JW_Ref_O2 (SPAdes) (version 2) | ecosystem: Environmental > Terrestrial > Soil > Boreal... | reverse complement strand
TGATCACGAGACGAGCCGACCGCCCCAAAATCTCCACCACCTTGACGGACGTGACCCTTACAGCCCCCCAGCCGTCGCACGTCACTTCCTGGCCCCGCCTTCCCCCGGCGGGGCCTTTTCGTTGCCGCCGCTCCGATCAGCGAAAAGTGAAAGGCGTGTGCAGGGCGCGCCGGTATATGCTGAATTGAGGTGGGCAGGGGGCGGCACTTTAATGTGTCTCTCGGCGTGTCTCACTCTCCGGCGAGCCTATCTATTATCGATGAAATTCAATGGTTTAGTGACGATATGTTGGCCGCCTTCTAAGCGGCAGGTCGCAGGTTCGAGCCCTGCCGGAGTCGCCGGCGAAAACAAATATTTAGTCCGAACTGCCAAACCACTTCTGTGCCGAAGCAGCGGTCAAGGCGCCGTTTGGGGTAGCGAATGACGAACCCGGATCAGCCCCCCGAAGACGAGAGCCGAGACGGCGCGAACATTGCGGCGATCGTTTTTATCATCGTGCTCGTCGCGGGCGGCATCTGGTTATTCAATAAGCTCAACGCCTCCAACGATACGCTCAATTGCGTGGCGTCCGGTCGCACCAATTGTCACGAAATCGCCGCTCCCGACGCGCCGCGGTAACATCGCGAGGCGGGTCGTCGGCATGATCCGGCGGCCGGCTCGATCCAGCGCCAAGGACGCGGCGCGAAATACTGGCGTGCCGAACAGCAGCCGGCCTATTCAAATTGCGTCGTCGCGAAAACGCTTCCGACCGGCCTCTGCGCGCTGAGCTTTTCCAGTCGTCTGGAAGCTCCAAACACTATCCCGACGGCGACCGACAAAACCGATAAGTGAAGCAGGAGCGCAAGCGCACTCTGGGCGGGCGGCGCAGCGCCCATTGGTGGGTCTTCGGACTGACGATGAATCACCGGATTGTGACCAATTTCTCGCCGCTTTTGCTCAACGACGCACTATCTAAAAACAGAAGGAGCAATAGGTGATTTCGCCATGACCAAGAACATTTGGAAGAGCGCGCTGCTCGTTGTCGCGCTTGCGCCGACCATCGCCTACGCGGCTATGGTCACAGAGCCCGGACGCAACGGCTTACGACCGGTGCAACTTGTGCCCCATACAGCGAACCGAGCGTCCCCGGGGAGCAGTATGGATGCGCCGGGCGGCGTCGGCCCCGGGTTCACCAATCTGAGGGATATCCCCCCGGGAATCGTCGCGCCTGGAACGATCGGCCGAAATGGCATTGAGGCGCCAGATAACGCACGCTGACACGATAAACGGCTGCCGAAACGAACCGGCGGCCGTCGTGTTTCGGCAGGCGCGGGCGCCTGCGATCGAATTCCTCCTAGCTGCGCTCACGGGGCGCCGCCTCATGATCTCTTTGATTCACTATGAATCAGCAAGCGTTCACTCAGCCACGGGCCGCGGCCTGCGCGGTATATCGAGAAAAAACAAGGACTTGAATCGAGTTTGTCGCAAAATTCGCACCCACGCGCCGCGACGAACCAACCATTCCCATCGAGGACCGGCCGCGGGCAAAAGAGCTGTCGAGGCGCGATGCATGAGCGCTTCTTCATCCCCCGTTCATCGGTGTCATGATCATTTCCCCGAGGGGCCACAGTCTACGAAAGGAACGTCCAATGCGAATTCTTAAAGGCACTGCAATCGCCGCCGTTGGCGGCGCTGCGATGTTGGCGCTCTCCCTGAGCTCCGCCTCCGCGTTCACTCTTTCCGGGCCCTCCCTGGAACAGCCGGTGGCTTCCGCGCAAATCGAGAAAGTGTGGTGGCATCATGGTTGGGGCGGCGGTTGGCATGGCGGCTGGCACCATGGTTGGGGCGGTGGCTGGGGCGGCGGATGGGGCTGGCATCATCGTCGTTGGTGCTACTGGCACCCGGGCGCCTGCTATTGAAATAATTCGTCAATAGAAACGGCCGCCGGAAATTACGCCGGCGGCCGCATATCCAGGCGGAGAGCCCCTTGGCGGCGGATGTCCGTCGGCTTAATGTGGAGACGGCCCCGGTTCGACTCGTTTCTCGTCCAATGCCCATTACGGAAGGGAAGTGAAGGCGGCAATGCCAGAGCGATTTGAATCGCAGGCCTATGCGCCTGAAACAACCAAGCTGATGAAGGAAGCCTTCGACGAGGCCTGGCGTAAAGTCGGGCGCGGGGAGAAAAACATCGAAGTGACCCGGAAGCTTTTGGCGAGCGCAATCCTCGATCAGGTCAACGCCGGCGCCGGCGATCGCGAAAAGATCGCCGCCGCCGCGATCGCGACCTTGGCTGTGGCCCGAAATGTTTCTCGTTAGCGCGCTCGAAAGCCTGCTGAACCTGATGGGCGCGGACGCCTGCTGAATCCGACCATCTTTGCGCGCCGCTCGACGCCGAGCAACACTCGCCGATGAACTCCAACGCGGCTCCTATCGGTCCCGAAGAATCGACCGTTTATCGAGCGCCGGGCGAATGGCTCGGGCGTCAAATTGCAATGTGAACCTTGCCAGAATTGATAATCATAAGAAAGGGTTGCGTGGAGAGCCGCGTGCGCCGCCAAGCGTCCGCGCTTCATCGGCCGTTCAGGTTGGTCATGCTTATTTGAGTGGGTATGGGCAACTTGGAGGAAGGAACGATGTCTCGTAAGTTGGCTGCTTGTTCGTTGGCGGCGCTTGCCGGCGCCGCGATGTTGGCGCTCTCGATGAGCCCTGCTTCGGCGTTCACGCTTGCCGCGCCCTCGCTCGAACAACCCTTCGCCGCCGCGCAGATCGATAAGGTCTGGTGGCATCATGGTTGGGGCGGGGGTTGGGGCTGGCATCATGGCTGGGGTTGGCATCATCCGTGGGGATGGGGCGGCGGCTGGGGGCCCGGTTGGGGTTGGCGCCATTGCTGGCGCGGCTATTGGGGTCATCTCCACTGCTGGTGAGCGCTGAGCCAGTTCGATCTGATTGGTCCGCCTCGACCCTGGCGCGCCTGCGCCGGGGTCATGTTCCAGCGCCCATTATCTTCGCGGCGGCGCGCTTGTTCTCAGCCACGCAGCCCCCAACTATCGTGTTCAAATTGTCGGGATTGCATTGCTGCAATGCAGCGGCATGTGTTGCCGTTGATCTTCGTCTGTGGCAAGAGCTTGCTCCCACCAGCCTAACAACGGAACGAGATGTCTATTTTTAACGGAAACAGCTTTCTAGATCGACAAACCGCCGCCGCCAACGCCAGAAAAGCCCAAGCGGAGAAATTTCTGGCCAGACCGAAATACGATCCCAGCGATCCCGCCATCATCGAGCGCGAAGCCAAGCGCCGGGCTATCGTTGAAGCGCGCGAGCTTCGCACCGCGCAGCGGCAGGCGCAGAAAGAGGCCGCGGAAGCCGAGCAGGCTGCGAAGCTGGCGGCTGAGGAAGTCGCCAGGCAGGAGGCTTTGAAGGCAGAGGCAATCGCGCGTGAGATCGAGCATGCCGAGAAGGTCGCCCGAGAAGCAGCGCTTGAGGCCGAGCGCAAGCTTGAGCGCGACGCCCGATACGCCGCCCGCAAGGCGCGCAAGAATCAACGTAAGAGCGAGATCCAGCGCTATCGTTGAGCGCATGCCGCGCCTCCGCGACGTTGCGGCCTCGTCTCATCTGAACGCTGCATAAGCCCGGCCACAGGATGCGGCCGGGCGCCGAAACCATTTGACGCGGACGCCGGAAATCAGCCGACAAGTCTGCCGGTTATTTGGTCGCCTGGATACTGTCGGAAATCGCCTTCAGCTCGGCGCCATTGGCGTTTTCGCCTTCGCTGGAACCCCAATAATAGAGCAGCAGGAATTTGCCGGCGGCGTTGGTCTCGACCAGCGTCAGGCTGATATTGGCGGGGCCGTCCTTATCCTTGCCGGTGAAGGACAAGTCGAAGGCGGAGAGATTGTTGATCTTGATGTCCTTCGTCTTCATGCTGTCAGAGTCGATCGTCACGCCGTTCTTGATAAAATACTTGAGGCCCTCCTCGGTCGCCGATTTGACATCTGCCGCATCGACAGATTCGAAGGCGACATAAATCTTGCCGTCGGCCGACGTTCCCTCGACGCCGCCGTCATAGGCGTTCGGGCCCCAATTATCTGGAATGCTGACGGTCGCGATCGGATTTTCGGCGGGGACCGGAAACGTGCCGGCCATGGCCAGCGATGGCGACAGGCACAGGCCGAGCAAGGCGAAAAAAGTGTGGCGTTTCATGGAATTCTCCCTTGCACAGGGCGGGCGCCGCCGCTGTGGCGATTGCGGGGTCGAACATCCCGGAATTATCCGTTGAAGTCGAGCCGCAAATCGCGCTCATTCCCGAATATTCGCGCCGGCAAGGCTCAAGCTTCGCCCCCGACTTTGCGCAGCCGCGCAAAACCGCGATCAAGATCTTCCTTCAGGTCTTCGATGTCTTCGAGACCGATCGAAAAACGGAGCGTCGGACCGCCCGGCGCCCAACGCGTTGCGGTGCGGTATTTCGTACAATCGAAGGCGATGACGAGGCTTTCGAAGCCGCCCCAGGAATAGCCCATGCCGAACAATTCGAGCCCGTCCAGCATCGCCGCCAGTGCGCGATCGGGGACCGGATTGAGGACAATCGAGAATAGGCCCGACGATCCGGTAAAATCCCGCTTCCAGATCTCATGGCCGGGATAATCTGGAAAAGCCGGGTGAATGACGCCGCGCACTTCAGCCCGGCCTTTGAACCAATGGGCGAGGGCGAGCGCTTGGCGCTCGGCTTCGCGCAGGCGCAGCTCCATGGTGCGCAGGCCGCGCAGGGCGAGATAGACGTCCTCGGGGCCGGGCTGGACGGCGAGCGCGTCGACCGTTTTTTGCAGGCGTGGAAACCATTCGGAATTGGCGGAGACGAGACCGAGAAGAAGGTCCGAATGGCCGGAGAGATATTTGGTGCCGGCCTCGACCGCCAGATCGACGCCATGCGCATGCGGCGAGAAGAACAGGGGCGTCGCCCAGGTGTTGTCCATGATCACGCAGACGCCCCGCTCGCGCGCCACCGCTGCGATCGCCGGGACATCCTGCATGTCGAGCGATTGCGAGCCCGGCGCCTCGACGAAAATCGCGCGCGTGTTGGCGCGCATCAGGGCGCGGATTTCGGCGCCGATGGCGGGATCGTAATAGGTCGTCTCGACGCCCATGCGTTTGAGCAGGGTGTCGCAATAATTGCGCGCCGGCTGATAGGCGGCGTCGGTCATCAGGAGGTGGTCGCCGGAACTCAGCGCGGTCGTCAGCGCGGCGATGATCGCGAACAGCCCCGAGGGCGCGAGCACGGTTCCCGTCGCGCCGGCAAGATCGCTCCAGGCTTCGCAGAGAGCGTCGGTCGTCGGCGTGCCATGGGTGCCGTAGGTATAGCGCTGCTTGCGGCTTTTCATCGTCTCGACATCGGGAAACAGAACCGTCGAGCCGCGGTAGGCGGGATAATTGATGAAGCCGTGATTCGCCTCGGAATCGCGGCCAAGATGAACCAGGCGCGAGCGCGAACGGAGCTTTTTCTTCGATTCCGGCGTCAGTTTGGTCATGGGTCCTTGGGTCTCTTTGCGATTCAGGGGCAAAGTGCAGAGCGCGCGGGCGGCCGTCAACTCGGGATGGTCATTCGCGGAAAACCGGGCGAGGGCCAGCGCGGGACAATCGCGAGGCCAAGCCCTTCCGTCACATGCCTGTTCGACATAGGATCGCCGCCTCATTGTCCGGGAGTTTCATGTGATGAAGCCATTGATGTCCCTGTTCGCCGGCGTTGCGTTGCTCTGCACCGGCGCGATCGTCGCCGATGCCGGCACGCTCGATCAGGTCAAGGCGCGGGGGTCGTTGATCTGCGGCTCGAATATTGGCCTGGCCGGCTTCGGCCTCCCCGACGATCAGGGCGTCTGGAAGGGGCTCGACATCGACGAATGCCGCGCCATCGCCGCCGCGATTTTCAACGATTCCAGCAAGGTCAAATTCCTGCCGATCAACGCCAAGGATCGTCCAACCATTCTGGCTTCCGGCGAAATCGACGTGCTGATCCGAAACACGACATGGACGCTGTCGCGTGAAACCGGCGGCATGTTTTTCACCGGCGTCAATTTTTACGACGGCCAGGGCTTCATGGTGCGCAAGAAGCTCGGCGTCGATTCCGCGCTGAAACTCGACGGCGCTTCAGTCTGCATCCAGCAGGGCACCTCGACCGAACTCAACCTCGCCGACTTTTTTCGCGCGCATAATATGAAACTCGAAGCGGTGTCCTTCGCCACCGATGAGGAGACGGTGAAGGCCTATGATTCCGGGCGCTGTGACGCCTACACTACTGACGCTTCCGGTCTCTATGCAGAGCGCCTCAAGCTGAGCGCGCCCGACGATCATATCGTCCTGCCCGAGATCATCTCCAAGGAGCCGCTCGGCCCGTCGGTGCGCAAGGACGACGTGCAATGGTTCCAGATCGTGCAATGGGTCCATTATGCGCTGATCACCGCCGAAGAGGACGGCGTCACCAAAGCCAATGTCGACGACAAGCTGAAATCGGAGAATCCGGAAATCCGGCGGCTGCTCGGCGTCGAGGGCGATTTCGGCAAGGGACTCGGCCTCACCAACGACTGGGCCTATCGGATCATCAAGGCGGTCGGCAATTATGGCGAATCCTTCGACCGCAATGTCGGCGACGGCTCGCCGATCAAGATCAAGCGCGGCCTCAACGCGCTTTGGACGAAGGGCGGCCTGCAATATGCGCCGCCGATTAGGTGAGGCCGGAGCCAGCGTAGCGCGATAGGCGCTACTGCCCGCGCTTCGCGCTGGTGGCGAACCGCACCGCCTCTTCGGCGGCGCGGAACAAAGCCTGGGCCTTGTTGACGCATTCGCGCTCCTCATAGGCGGGCTCGGAATCATAGACGATGCCCGCGCCGGCCTGGACATGCATCTGGCCGTCTTTGACCACCGAAGCGCGCAGCACGATGCAGGTGTCCATATCGCCCGACGCGCCGAAATAGCCGATGCAGCCGGCATAGATGCCGCGCTTGTCCTTTTCCAGTTCGTCGATGATTTCCATCGCGCGCACTTTCGGCGCGCCCGAGACGGTGCCGGCGGGAAAGCCGGCGGCGAGCGCGGCGACATTGTCGTGTTTCGCGTCGAGTTCGCCCTCGACGTTCGAGACGATATGCATGACGTGGCTGTAGCGCTCGACGAAGAAACTATCGGTGACCTTCACCGAGCCGATTTTCGCGACGCGGCCGACATCGTTGCGGCCGAGATCGAGCAGCATCAGATGTTCGGCGCGCTCCTTGGGATCGGCGAGCAATTCGGCGGCGAGATGCTCATCCTCTTGCGGATTCTTGCCGCGCCAGCGGGTGCCGGCGATCGGGCGGATCGTCACCTTGCCCTGGCTGACGCGCACCAGGATTTCCGGGCTGGAGACGACGATCTGGAAACCGCCGAAATCGAGATAGCAGAGATATGGCGACGGATTGACGCGGCGCAGCGCCCGGTAGAGCGAGAAGGCGGGCAGTTCGAAACGGCTGGTGAAACGCTGCGACAGCACGACCTGGAACACATCGCCGGCGACGATATATTCCTTGGCCCTGACGACCATCGCGTTGAACTCGGCCTCGCTGGTGTTGGATTGAACCTCGCCTGCCATTAGCGTCGGGTCGATCTGCGGCGGCGCATGGGCAAGCGGCCCCTCCAGCACGGAGACGATGCCCTCGAGCCGCGTCTGCGCGCTTTCGAAAGCCGCTTTGGCGGAAACGCCGCTCGCCGGGCGAACCGGAGTGACGACGGAGATTTCGTCGCGAACGCCGTCGAAGACCACCATGATCGTCGGGCGGATCATCACCGCTTCCGGCACGCCGATCGGATCGGGCTTGGCGGGCGCCAGCCGCTCCATATGGCGCACCATATCGTAGCCGAGATAGCCGAATATTCCGGCCGCCATCGGCGGCAGGCCGGCGGGAATGTCGATCCGCGATTCGGCGAGCAACGCGCGCAACGCGTCGAGCGGCTTGCCGGGGCAGGGCATGAAAGCGTCCCCATCATGCAGCGCGCGGCGATTGATCTCGGATTGGCCGCCCGTCGAGCGCCAGACGATGTCCGGGTCGAGACCGATCATCGAATAGCGGCCGCGCTGCGCGCCGCCCTCGATGGATTCGAGCAGGAACATATTGCCCGGCCGGCCCATCGCGAGTTTCAGATAGGCCGAGACCGGAGTCTCGAGATCCGCGACGAGCGTGACCACACAGACGCCGGCCCGTCCGCTTTCATACTCCGCGGAAAACTTCGCAAAATCCTGAACGCCGATCATGCCGCTTCAACTGCCCTCTGCCGCTTGCAATGCGTTGTCGTTGACGACGACGCCGAGCTGGCGTTGCAATTGCGCGATATATTCGCTGACCAGATCGTCGGCCAGCGCAGTATTGGCGTTGGTCTGCAAAGTATTCGCCTTCGGATCGGCGGCGTCGAAGGGCGGCGTTGAATCGGCTGATATCTTGAATATGACGCGTCCCTGCGGCGTCGCCGCTGAACCCGCGCCGGCGGAAGGCGTATTGAACAATGCTGCGACGACAGCCTCGTCCAATCCGCCGGCGGCCCCACGGCGATGGATGTCGGTCGCGCTTTTCGTCTCGAGCTTCTCCGCCTCGGCAAGGCTGGCCAGCGTCGCGCCGCCATTGAGCTTTTGCACCATATCGGCTGCCTTGGCCGACAGCGCCTTGGCGACCTGGTCGTCCTGCCATTGTTTGACGACCTGATCCTTCACTTCATCAAGGCTTCTATCCCTGGATGGTTCGACCTTGGTCACCTCGAACCAGACAAAGCCGCGATCTTTGGTGGCGAGCGGCGGATCGTCGACGCCGATATCGGAGGCGAAGACCGCGCGCAACAAAGCCGCCTTTTCATCCAACCCTTCGACGACCGCGCCATTCTTGTCGAGACCGTAGGCGTCGATGGCGGGAATGGCGCGCTCCTCAAGGCCGACGGTTTTGGCCGACTCGCCCAGAGACTTGCCGGACACCTTCGCGTCTTCGATCTTGTCATGAATGTTCAGCGCATCGCTCGCGGCGCGGTCCAGGGCGATCTCCTGCTTCAACTGGGCGGCGACCTCGTCATAGGGCTTGAGGTTGGAGGGCGTGATCTCGGTCACGCGGATCAGCGCCGGCCCGAACTGGCCCTTGACGACATCGCTGACGGCGCCGGCCGCCAGAGCGAAACCCGCGTCCGCCACCGCCTTGTCGAAGACAGCGGCTTTCGTCACCTCGCCAAGATCGATGTCCTTATCGGTCAGGCCGCGCGCCTTGGCGATATCTTCGAAGCTCGTACCCGACTTGATCTTGGCGAGGGCCTCGTCAGCTTCCGCACCGGTCTTGAACACGATCTGCTGCAGCTTGCGTTTCTCGGGCGCGCCGAACCTCGTGTCCTTGACCTTTTCGTAGAGCGCACGCGCATCGTCGTCGGTCACTTCGCCCGGTTTGGCGAGGCTTGTCGGCGTCACCGCGAGGACATTGATCGCGCGATATTCGGGCGCTTTGAAGCTCGCCTTGCGGTCATTGAAAAAGCTCTGCAGCGCTTCAGGCGTGGGCGCCGCGATCTCTCCCGCGGCGGCCGGCGGCAGAACGAGATAGTCGATATTGCGGCTTTGCGTGTCGAAACGGGCGAGCGCCTCGACCAGCGCTTTTGGCGCGGTCACGCCGTTGACCACTGAGACGCCGATTTGCCGGCGCAATTCGTTATTTCGCTGTTCAGCGATGAAACCACGCTCACTCAAGCCGGCGTCGCGCAGGGCCGCTTCGAAGCGGTCCCGGCTGAACGCTCCCGATGCGTCCTTCAGACGCGGATCGTCGCGAACGGCGGCGGCGATCGTCTCATCCGATATGGCGAGCCCGAGCGAATGAGCCTGCACGTCGAGCGCCTTGTCGGCGATCAGACGCTGAAGCGTTTGCACGTCGAGACCCATCGCATGGGCCTGGGCGTTGGTGAGGCCCGTTTTCAACTGGCGTTGGTATTGCTGCATGAGCGTCTGATAGGCGGAGTGGAACTCATCGGGCGCGATCACCGCGCCGCCGACGGTGGCGATCTTGTTCGACCCGAAGCCGCGAAAAACGTCGCCAATGCCCCAGATAGCGAAGCTCACGACGATCAGGCCCAGCACGATCGTCATGATCGCCCTGCCGATCAGCCCTTGCGTGGCGGCGCGCATACTTTCGAGCATTGCCCGTTTGTCCTTCGAGTTTCGGTCGCTGGCCCGTGCCGCGCGGCGGTCCGTGCGCGCCCTATCTAGCGGCGCCGCGCGCTTTTGCATAGGCGGGCGGGGGGTGATAATCGGCTCGGCAATTCCTGTTCGACGCTGATGAGGTTTTTAAAATGTCTCGCGATCCGCGCCCCCTTGTTGCGGGCAATTGGAAGATGAACGGCCTCAAAGCCGGCCTTGACGAGATCGTGGCGATGCGGCGGGCCGCCGAGGTGGGGGCTGCGGGGAACGCCGAATTGCTCGTCTGTCCGCCGGCGACGCTCACGATCAGCGCGGCCGCCGTTCTGCGAGGCGGCCCGATGGCGCTCGGCGCGCAAGATTGTCATCAAAAGGCGAGCGGCGCTTACACCGGCGATATTTCCGCGCCAATGCTCAAGGACGCCGGCGCGTCTTATGTGATAGTCGGCCATTCGGAGCGGCGCGCGGGCTATGGCGAAAGCAACGCCCTCGTCCGCGCCAAGGCGGAGGCGGCGCACGAGGCTGGCCTTGCCGCGATCGTCTGCGTCGGCGAAACCAGAGCCGAGCGGGAAGCCGGCGAGGCGATCAGCGTCGTTTCCAGCCAAATCCGCGGCTCGCTGCCGGCCGCCGCGACCCCGGCCAATCTCGTCGTCGCTTATGAGCCGGTATGGGCGATCGGCACGGGCCTGACGCCGACCGCGCGCGATGTCGCCGACGTCCATGCGTCGATCCGCGCGCTGCTCGGCGAGATTTATGGCGTACCGGGCGCCGATATGCGCATTCTCTACGGCGGCTCCGTCAAACCATCCAACGCCCGGGAATTACTCGGCCTGCCCAATGTCAACGGGGCGCTGGTCGGCGGCGCCAGCCTGAAGGCGTTGGATTTTATCGGAATCGCGGCGACCTACGCGGATGACGGCTGACGTGGACGCGCCCCTTGCGGCATGCTAGGAGCCGCCCAACTTATAGTGCGACGCTTCAGGCGTCGTTGGAATTCAAGGCGAAAAGATGCAGACCGTCCTCATTGTCGTCCATCTCCTGATCGTCATCGCCCTGGTGGGGGTGGTGCTCTTGCAGCGCTCGGAAGGCGGCGCGCTGGGCATCGGCGGCGGCGGCGGCTTCATGACCGGGCGCGGCCAGGCCAACGCTCTGTCGCGCGCAACGGCAATTCTGGGCGCGCTGTTTTTCGCCACCTCGCTCGTCATGTCTATCATCGCCGGCTGGAGCCGCGCGCCACGCTCGATTATCGATAATACGGCGCCCGCTTCGACGAGCCAGCCGGCCGGCAAGACGACGCCCGCCGCGCCCGGCAATCTGCTCGATCAGCTCAAGAAGATGGACAATTCGAGCAGCGCGCCGGCTCCGGCGCCCGCTGAACCGGCTCCCGCGGCGCCGGCGCAAGAGCCGCCGAAATAGCTTTCCCGCAGGCCCCCGCCCTGGCGCGGCGGCCGTCGGGCGTTTGGCGGCGGCTTATCGCTGACGTTTAGGAGTTGGCATGTCGACCCCGATGTCGATCGCGGTCTATTTCACGATTTGGTGGATCGTCCTGTTCGCGATCCTGCCGTTCGGTGTGAAATCGCAATTCGAAGCGGGCGCGACGGACCTGCCGCCCGGCGCCGATGCGGGAGCGCCCGTCGCGCCGATGCTGGTGCGCAAGGCGCTGTGGACGACCTTTGTTTCGGCGCTGCTTTTCGCCGCGCTTGACGCGTATATGTTCTGGGCAGGGTGAGTTCCGGATTGTCCGCCATTGGCGCTGCGCCGATCACGGCAGCGGGAGATTTCGGGTCGTCTATGCCTTCCTTCAGAACAAATCGCCGGGTGCGCCATTCGGCCGGCCAGATGTTCGACCTGGTCGCCGATGTCGAGCGCTATCCGGAATTTGTGCCATTGTGCCAGTCGCTGCGCGTGCGCCGCCGGACGAGCGGCGAAAACGGCGCCGAAGTGCTGCTCTGCGACATGGCGGTCGGTTATCGCGCCATCCGCGAAAAATTCACCAGCCGCGTCACCCTCGATCGCGCTGAGCTCAAAGTGCTGGTCGAATATGTCGAAGGGCCATTCAGCTATCTCGAAAACACCTGGAATTTTCGCGATGAGGCGGAGCCGCCGGATTCAAGCATCGAATTTTTCATATCGTATGAATTTCGCAGCCGCATTCTCGCCGCGCTGATGGGCTCGATGTTCGACACTGCGTTCCGCAAATTTGCGCAGGCCTTCGAGACGCGCGCCGATGCGGTTTATGGGCGTCAGCCTGGCTAACCGGAGGCGCGCGTCGCGGCCTGTTCAAGCAAGTCCAACGCGGTGGCGACCGAGGCCAGTCTTATCGCAGCTCTGCTCAACGCCCCGTAACGTTTCTCGAGGGCGACGACGGCGCCCGTCCTTTGCGCGCAGGCGAAATGAACGAGGCCGACCGGCTTTTCCGTCGTGCCGCCATCGGGTCCGGCGATGCCGGTGATCGCCACCGCGAAATCGGCGCGCGAATGGACGATGGCGCCCTGCGCCATCGCGCGCGCGGTCTGTTCGCTGACCGCGCCGAACGCGGCGAGCGTCGAGGCGGGCACGTCGAGCAGCTCGCGCTTGGCATCGTTGGAATAGACCACGAAGCCGCGCTCGAGCACGGCGGAAGAGCCTGGGATTTCGGTCAACAGGCCTGCGACAAGGCCGCCGGTGCAGGATTCGGCAGTTGCAACTTTGAATCCGTGCGCGCGGCAAAGAGCGATCAGGGCCGCGGCGCGTTCAATGAGTTCGGGCGTGAACATCGCTCCGCCTCCGCTATCGCCTGTTCAAGGCTGGCTGCGCCACGGCAATCGCACTGTGGCGTTGGCGAGGCACGCGATTCCTTCGCGACGGCCGGTGAAGCCAAGGCGCTCCGACGTCGTCGCCTTCACTCCGATCCGGTCGATTTCGATCCGGGCAATCTCAGCAATGCGCGCGCGCATCGCTTCGCGAAACGGCCCGATCTTGGGGGCTTCGCAGATCAGCGTCGCGTCGATGTGGGCGACAATGCCGTTCAGCGCCCTCACGCGCCGCATTGCGTCTTCAAGAAAAAGCCTGGAATTCGCCCCCCTCCATTGGGGATCGCTCGGGGGAAAGTGCGCGCCAATATCGCCATCGCCGATCGCGCCGAGCAAAGCGTCGGTGATCGCATGCAGCGCGACGTCGGCGTCGGAATGTCCTGACAAAGTCTGCGAATGGGGAATTTTCACGCCGCCGAGCCAGACGTGATCGCCCGCGACAAAGGCATGGACGTCAAAGCCCTGGCCGACGCGGATATCGGCTGCCTGATTGAAAAGCCGCGCTTCGGCCTGAGCAAGGTCCTGCAAGGTGGTGACTTTCACGTTGTCGGCGTCGCCATCGAATATGTGGGGACGCAATCCCGCCCATTCGGCGACGGCGGCGTCGTCGGTCAGGCCTGCGACGCCAGCCTCGGCGGCGCGCCGATGAGCGTTGAGGATCGCATCGAAGCGAAAACTCTGCGGCGTTTGCACGGCGCGCAGCGCGTCGCGCGACGGGGTGGCGACGACGAGGCCGACTTCATCGACTTGCTTGACCGTATCGCTTGGCCGCGTTCCCGGCGCCGCGGCGCCGTGACGGGCGGCGGCGGCGATGGCGCGCGCGATCAGCGGCTTCGAGGGAAAAGCGCGCGCGCCGTCATGGATCAGCACCAGATCGGGCGCTTGCGCGGCCTGCGCCTCTAGACCGGCCAGAACGCTAGCCTGGCGCGTCGCGCCCCCCAATGCCGGCGGCCCCATCGATGCCGCACATTCAGAAGAAAGTGCGGCCAGGACTCTGTCATAGCGCGCGCGATCGTCAGGATGGATCACGACCGTCGTCGCATGGAAATCATGGGTCGCCGCGAGCGCTTCCAGCGTATGGCAAAGCAGAGGCCGGCCCGCGCAAAGCCGGTATTGCTTCGGTTCATCGCCGCCGAGGCGCGAACCGCGCCCTGCGGCGACCACGATCAGGGAGACTTTAGGCGGCTGCGACAAGGGCGGCTCCAGGGAATGACGCTCTGTCGCGTTTTGGCCGCTCCGCGTCAACTGCGACTTGCGACGGGCGCGGTCGGCCGGCGGGCGACTGGCGGAGGAGGGCGGCCCACCGATGCTTGAACCGCCGACCTACCCCGTGCATGGAATGATCCCGAGACTTGCCGTTCAGCGAGATTTGATTAGAATGTGTGCACAATGGAATATGCACAAAAAATAGGCATAGATGACGCCGCGCTTCGTGTCGGCCCCTTGCGCCTCGACGGTCGCGTCATGCTCGCCCCGATGTCCGGCATCTCCGATGTAGGCATGCGCCGGATCGCGCGCCGGTTTGGCGCAACGCTTGTCGTCACGGAAATGGTGGCCTGCGAGACCTATCTTGCGGGGGAGAGCGAGAGCGTGCTCCGCGCCGAGGGGCACGGCGTGGCGCCCCATGTCGTTCAGCTTGTCGGACGCGACCCGGGTGCAATGGGCCTGGCGGCGCGGCGGGCCGAACAGGCCGGCGCCGATATCATCGACATCAATATGGGCTGCCCCGCCAAACGCGTGGCGGGCGGCCTTGCCGGCAGCGCTTTGATGCGCGACCTCGACCATGCCGTGCGGATCATCGACGCCGTCGTCGGCGCGGTGGATCTACCAGTCACACTGAAAATGCGCCTCGGCTGGGACGAAAACAGCCTGAACGCCGCCGAACTCGCGCGGCGCGCCGAAGCCGCCGGCGTCTGTCTGGTCAGCGTGCATGGGCGCACCCGCTGCCAATTCTATGCCGGCCGGGCCGATTGGGCGGCGGTGCGCGCTGTCGTCGATTCCATTGCGATTCCTGTCGTCGTCAACGGCGATTGCGCTGATCTCGAAGACGCCAGGGCGATGTTGGCGATTTCGGGCGCCAAAGCGTTGATGGTCGGCCGCGCGGCGGTTGGCGCGCCCTGGCTGGCGGGGGAAATCTCGCGCGCTCTCGAGGCGAATATGCCGCTTGGGGAACCGCCGCTGAGCGCGCGCCAGGAAGCCGCGCTGGAGCATTTCGACACATTGCTCGGCTTATTCGGCCGCCATGCCGGGCTGCGGCACGCGCGCAAGCATCTTTCCGCCTATGCGGAAAAGGCGGGCGCCTCGCCTCGGCATAGGCTGGCGCTGGTCACCTCAGAGGACGCCAATCTGGCGCGCCGGCTTTTGGCTGAGGCTTTCGACCTGTCCGAGCTCGGAGCGGCGGCGTGAACTCGCGTCCGGAAACGCCGATGGCCAATCAGGAAGCCTTTGCCGATTCCGTCCGGCTGCTCAATGCATTGTCGCAACCGATTCTCGCGCTCGACGCCGCCGGACATATCCGCGACGTCAACAATGCGGCGGAACATTTCTTCGATATGGGCCGCGCGCTGTTGCAGCGTTCCCGCCTCGACGACATCATGCCGTTCGGCTCGCCGGTGCTTGATCTCGTGGAAGAGGCGATCGCCGCCAATGCGCCGATCAGCGGCTACAAACTGGATGTCTCCACGCCGCGCACCGGGCTTGGCAAGGTGGTCGACGCTTTCGTTTCGCCATTGCCTGACAGCGACGGCGGGGTGGTGCTTTTGCTGCAAGAACGATCAATTGCCGAAAAAATAGACAGACAGATGATCCATCGCGGGGCTGCGCGATCGGTCACCGCGCTTGGCGCCATGCTCGCCCATGAGATCAAAAATCCGCTTTCGGGCATCCGCGGGGCGGCCCAACTGCTCGAAAGCTCGGCTAGCGACGACGATCGCGCCCTGACCCAGCTTATTTGCGAAGAGACCGACCGAATCGTCAAATTGGTCGACCGTATGGAATCTTTTTCCGACGAGCGTCCGGTTCAGCGCGAAAGCCTCAATATCCATGCCGTGCTCGACCATGTGAAGCGGCTCGCGCTTGCTGGCTTTGCGCGGCACATTCGGTTTCGCGAAATCTACGATCCCTCGCTGCCCCATGTGCTGGCTTCGCGCGATCAGCTCATTCAGGTGTTCCTCAATCTCATCAAGAACGCCGCGGAAGCCATTGGCAATGAGGGATTTGATGGAGAAATAATCCTCTCTACGGCCTATCGTCCCGGCGTCCGCTTAAGAATTGCTGGCTCCATCGAACCCGTCGGTTTGCCGCTTGAGATATGCATCCGCGACAATGGTCCTGGCGTGCCCAACGACATCGCAGCCAATCTGTTCGACCCGTTTGTCACCACCAAATCTTCCGGCTCTGGCCTCGGTCTTGCACTTGTCGCCAAAGTAATCGGCGAACACGGCGGCATTATCGAATTCGAGTCCCATCCGCGGCTCACGACCTTTCGGGTGCTGATGCCTCTGGATTCGCCTCGCTTGGCTCGCCCGGTCGGCGCGCCGGTCTAGTCGCCCGTCGAAAGGAGCCATGCGAGCGCCCTGGACAAGGGGTTTGTTGAATGCAGAGCACTCGCGCATCGTCGAGCCAAGCGGATGCCGCTTGGCGTGAAGAGGATGCCGGAAAGTTGAAAAGTGAGCCTGGGCTTCGGCATTTGTGTCCGGATCGGGCTGGTGGAGCATATAAATGCCGTCAGGGCATATCCTAGTCGCCGATGACGACGCGGCAATTCGAACTGTCCTCAACCAGGCCCTTTCGCGAGCCGGTTATGAAGTGCGGGCGACGGGCACCGTCGCTGGCCTGTGGCGCTGGGTCGCCGCCGGCGAGGGCGATCTCGTCATAACCGACGTGGTGATGCCGGACGACAATGCGTTCGAATTGCTGCCACGCATCAAGCGATTGCGGCCTGATTTGCCGATCATCGTGATGAGCGCCCAGAATACGTTCATGACCGCCATCAAGGCGTCGGAACGCGGCGCCTATGAATATCTGCCCAAACCATTTGACCTGAAAGAACTGGTCGGGATCGTCGGCCGCGCGCTGGCCGAACCCAAGCGGCGCAAGGCGGGCGAAAACGATGCGTCGCCGCCGGTCGATTCGATGCCGCTGATCGGCCGCTCGCCGGCGATGCAGGATATTTATCGCTCGCTGGCGCGGCTGATGCAGACCGACCTCACCGTCATGGTGACCGGCGAATCGGGTACCGGCAAGGAATTGGTCGCCCGCGCCCTGCATGACTACGGCAAACGCAAAAGCGGCCCGTTCGTCGCCATTAATATGGCGGCCATTCCGCGCGATCTGATCGAAAGCGAATTGTTCGGGCATGAGAAGGGCGCTTTCACCGGCGCCAACACGCGTTCGGTCGGACGATTCGAGCAGGCCGACGGCGGCACGTTGTTTCTCGACGAGATCGGCGACATGCCGATGGAGGCGCAAACCCGGCTGCTGCGCGTGCTGCAGCAAGGCGAATACACCACGGTCGGCGGGCGCACCCCGATCAAGACCGATGTGCGCATCATCGCCGCCACCAACAAGGATCTGCGCTATTCCATCCAGCAAGGCTCGTTTCGAGAGGATCTGTTCTTCCGTCTGAATGTCGTCCCGCTCCGCCTGCCGCCGTTGCGCGAACGAACCGAAGACATCGCCGATCTGTCGCGCCATTTCTTCGCCCAGGGGGTCACGGACGGACTGCCGCCCAAACATCTCGAGCCGGCGGCGCTCGAACGGCTGCGCCGCTATCCCTGGCCAGGCAATATCAGGGAACTCGAAAATCTCGCGCGGCGTCTCGCCGCGCTCTACCCGCAGGAGACGATCACCGAGGCCCTCATCGAAACCGAACTCGGGCTCAATGCGCCATTGCAATCGCTTTCACCATTGCCATCCGGCAACACGGCCAACGGGGGCCGGACTCAATTGGCCGCCGGCGCCAATGAAAGCTTTTCTTCGGGGATGGAAAGGCACGTTTCGGAATTGTTCCGCTCTTTTGGCGCCGATCTGCCGCCGGTGGGACTTTATCATCGCCTTCTGCGGGAACTGGAGGCGCCGCTGATCGCCGCGACTTTGGCGACGACGCGCGGCAACCAGATCAAAGCCGCCGAAGTGCTCGGGCTCAATCGCAACACCCTGCGAAAGAAAATTCGCGATCTCGATTTGAGGACGATCCGCACGATCCGGTGAGGGTGTATTCGCGCCGCTGATTTGCGCGCAGGCGCTGCTTTCCCGCTTCCCAGCTCGGCCCGCCGCCAATTTGTCGCAATCTTGCAACATCGTTGCAGAGTTGCAACTTTGCGCGTCCGATGACGGCAAAGCCTGACCAAGGAATCGCGCAGCACGTGAACGGCCAGGGCCCTCAAGAAGGCGCGACAGGCGCGCGCAGCTTTGAAGAAGGCGAAACGGTCGGCCGTTTCGGGCCACTGGTCGTCGGCGCGGCTTTGCTTCTCGCCGTGACGACCTTTGTCGTCTTCGCCGGATTCACGCCGCTCATCCCGACGCCGTTCATTGTGCTGTGCATATTTTGCGGCAACGCGTTGATCATTTTCATTTTGCTGGTGTTGATCGGGCTCGAAGCGCGCAATCTGATCGCCGCGGGAAGGGCGGGGCGCGCCGGCGCCCGGCTCCACGTCCGCGTGGTGGCGCTGTTCACGCTAGTCGCGGCGATTCCGGCATTGGTGACGGCGGTGGTTGCGACGGTTTCGCTCGAGCGCAGTCTCAATCCGGTATTCATGAAGGATATCAAGACCTTCATCAATGAGACGACCGAGGCTAGTCATCTCTATCGCGAGTCCCAATGTCGCTCGCTGTTGCGCGACGCCGCGCTGACCGCTTCCGATCTGTCGCAAAGCGCGCGGCTACTCCAATCCGATCACGCGTTGCGGCATGACTATCTGACCACGCGCGCGCAATTGCTGGGATTGAGCGTCGCGCTCATCATGAAGAGTGACGGATCGATCGAGGATCGCGCGACCGGCTCCGATCCCGCGCAAATCGCTACTCCGGAATCTTCGGATTTTGCCGACGCGAACAAGAGCGAGCCGCTTTGTCTTTTGCTCGCTGACGGCAAAGTCTTTGTGGCGTTGCGCCCGATTCAGGGTCTCGACGACACGTTCTTTTACGCCGGCCGCGCGATCGATCCTTTCTCGGAGCGTTTTTCCCGCGACGCCACCGATGTCGTGACGACCTATACCGCTTTCGAAGGCGCCCGCCGCAATATCGAGATCGGCTTCGGCATTATGTTCGTCCTGCTTGCGCTGACAATGATATTCTCCGCCGTCTGGCTTGGTTTGACTTTCGCCAATCAATTGGTCGCCCCGATCCGTCGGCTGATCCGGGCGACGGACGAAGTCGCCTCGGGCAATCTTTATGTGCAAGTGCCGACGCGCCGTTCCGAAGGCGACCTCGGCCATCTCGGCGACACTTTCAACAAGATGACGCTGGAATTGAGTCAGCAACAAAACCGCCTGGTCGCCGCCAATACGCTCAACGACGAACGGCGCGCCTTCACCGAGGCGGTGCTGTCGGGCGTTCCGGCGGGCGTCGTTGGCGTCGACAAGCACGGTATCGTAACCGTCAGCAACGCCGCCGCCGAACGGCTGCTCGGCTTCGGCCAATCGGGCCAAAGCCTGATCGGCTCCGAGATCGAGGGCGTGTTGCCCGCACTCGCCCCCATTCTGCAGGAGGCGCGCTCGACGCGGCTCCGGCTTCATCAGGGCCAGGTGAAATTGCAGCGCGACGGGCGCGAGCGCCTCCTCAACGCCCGCGTCACCAGCAATCCGCAGCGCGCCGATCAAGGCAGCGTCATCACTCTCGACGACATCACCGATCTCGTCAGCGCCCAGCGAACCGCGGCGTGGGCCGATGTGGCGCGCAGGATCGCGCATGAAATCAAGAATCCGCTGACGCCGATTCAGCTTTCCGCCGAGCGTCTCAAGCGCCGCTACGGACGGCTCATCGTGGAAGGGCGCGACGTCTTCGATCAATGCACCGATACGATCATCCGTCAGGTCGACGACATCAAACGGATGGTCGATGAATTTTCGTCCTTTGCGCGCATGCCCAAGGCGCGGCCGATGCGCGACGATCTCGTCGATTGCGTGCGTCAGGTGCTATTCCTGATGCGGGTCGGACGTCCGGACATCGCTATCGAAGACAACCTGCCAGGCGAGCCTCTGTTCGCCAAATTCGATCGACGCCTTGTTTCACAGGCCCTCACCAATGTCGTCAAAAACGCCTCCGAGGGCATTGACGCGCTGGGCGCCAAGGGCAAAGGGCGCATCGTCGTCGCAATGGACATCGGTCCCGACGCGGTCCTAAGCATTTCGGTCAGCGACAATGGCAAGGGCTTCCCCGCCGAGGATCGCGACAAGTTGACCGAGCCTTATGTAACGACGCGCGCCGAAGGCACTGGTCTAGGCTTGCCGATCGTTATCAAAATTCTTGAAGATCACGGCGGCGGCGTCGAATTGCTCGACGGATTGCCTAGAGATGATGGCGGGCGAGGCGCCCAGGTCAGGCTGAGGCTGCCGATCGTCGGCGATGTCCCGCCGCCCCCACCTTCTTCCGCATCAGGCGCGAACGAACGGGAATTGTTATAGCGATGGCCACTGACATTCTGATTGTCGACGACGAAGACGACATTCGCGACATCGTCTCGGGGATTCTCTCGGACGAGGGTCACGGCACGCGCCTGGCGCGAAATTCCGATGAAGCGCTCGGCGCGATCGAGGCGCGGCGGCCGCAATTGGTGCTGCTCGACATATGGCTGCAGGGCTCTCGTCTCGACGGCCTGCAATTGCTCGAAATCATCAAGCAGCAGCACCCGACCGTGCCCGTCGTGATGATTTCAGGCCATGGCAACATCGAGACGGCGGTATCGGCGATCAAGCTGGGCGCCTATGATTTCATCGAAAAGCCGTTCAAGGCGGACCGGCTGATCCTGATCGCCGATCGGGCGCTCGAAACATCGCGCCTCAAGCGCGAGGTCAGCGAATTGCGCGTGCGTTCGGGGGCGATCAACCGGCTGGTCGGCTCCTCGGCGGCGATCAACAATCTGCGGCGCATCATCGAGCGGGTCGGGCCGGCCAATTCGCGCGTTCTCATTTCCGGGCCGGCGGGCGGCGGCAAGGAATTGACGGCGCGGCTCATTCACGAACATTCAACCCGCGCGGACGGCCCATTCCTCGTCATCAATGCGCCGACGATGACGCCAGACCGGATGGAGAGCGAATTATTCGGCGTCGAGTCCGGGTCCGATCGGGCGCGACAGGTTGGCGCGCTCGAGGAGGCGCATGGCGGCACCCTCTATCTCGACGAAGTGGCCGACATGCCGCTGGAGACGCAAGCTAAAATCCTGCGTGTGCTGGTCGACCAGAATTTCCAGCGCGTCGGCGGTTCGGCCCGCGTTCATGTCGACGTGCGCATCATTTCCTCAACCAGCCGCGATCTCGCCGAGGCCATCACCGAAGGCGCCTTCCGGGAGGATCTGTTTCATCGTCTGTCAGTGGTGCCGATCCGTGCGCCCTCGCTGTCGGAGCGGCGCGAGGACATTCCCGAACTGATCGAATTCTTCATGGACCAGGTCTCGACGACCATGGGCATCGCCCGCCGCCGCATCGCCGCCGACGCGATGGCGGTCCTGCAGTCGCACGACTGGCCCGGCAACATTCGGCAATTGCGCAACAATGTCGAACGGCTGATGATTTTGGCGGCGGGCGATCCGGAGGCGGAGATCACCGCGGCGATGCTGCCTTCGGAAGTCGGCGCTCTTGTACCCTCGATTCCAACCGGCGTCGGCGGCGAAAAACTGATGAGCCTGCCGTTGCGCGAGGCGCGCGAAGTGTTCGAGCGCGAATATCTCGTCGCGCAGATCAGCCGGTTCGGCGGCAACATATCGCGAACCGCGGAATTCATCGGCATGGAGCGCTCGGCGCTGCATCGCAAGCTGAAGTCGCTGAACGTCGACTAAATCAAGCCAAACGACGAGCCCGCAATGAGTCGCATCGCCTATGTCGACGGCCGCTATCTCCGCTATGCCGAGGCGCGGGTGCCGATCGACGACCGCGGCTATCAATTCGGCGACGGAATCTATGAGGTCTGCGAGATCCGCGACGGCGCCCTGATCGACGAGACCCGGCATCTCGCCAGATTCGAACGCTCGCTGGCGGCGCTGCGCATAAGGGCGCCGACGTCGCTTGCCGCGCTGCGCTTCATCATGCGCGAGATCGTCGCGCGCAACCGTGTGCGTGACGGCATCGTCTATGTCCAGGCGACGCGCGGCGCCGCCCGCCGCGATCACGGCTTTCCCGAACCCAGGACCCGTCCCGGCCTCGTCGTCACGGCGCGGGCGATCGACCGGCAGGTCGGCGAGGCGCGCGCCGCCAAAGGCGTGCGGGTGATCAGCGCCCCGGATTTGCGATGGGCGCGGCCCGATATAAAGAGCCTGCAACTCCTGCCCAATGTCCTGGCCAAGCAGGCGGCGCGCGACCGCGGCGCCTATGAAGCCTGGCTGTTTGACGATCGGGGCCATATCACCGAAGGGGCCTCCACCAACGCCTGGATCGTCACGGCGGCGGGCGTGCTAGCGACCCGCCAGGCGGATCAGGCGATTTTGCGCGGCGTCACGCGCACGAGCTTGCTCGACCTTCTGGCCGCCGAAGGCCTGGGCTTCGAGGAACGCGCCTTCTCGCTGGAAGAGGCCTATGGCGCGCGCGAAGCGTTTCTCACGAGTGCGCTCAATATCGTCATGCCCGTCGTCGCCATTGACGATCGAATGATCGGCGATGGCCGTCCCGGGCCTTTGGCCTTGTCGCTGCGCGGCAAATTTCATGGCCATGCCGAAGCGTCGCGCGCCTAAGCCCCGAGCCTTCGGCCTGAGTTTCGCATTGCCCGCGCCGCCAGTCGCAATTTTGCATCAGGCCCTAAACTTTGGCTTGCGCCTGTGGCAATACTACTTCTAACTGCTAAATATAGACAGCGGCGCCATGCAACGAGGGGCGCCGGCAGAACGAGATGATGCGATGGCCGTCCTCGGCGGCCCAAAACCAATAGGATAAGCTCATGGCGGGCGAAAAAGCGCAAAACCTTCAGGACACGTTCCTCAACCATGTCCGCAAGACAAAGACTTCGGTGACCATCTTCCTGGTCAATGGCGTCAAGCTGCAGGGATTTGTCACGTGGTTCGATAATTTCTGCCTGCTTCTGCGCCGCGACGGCCATTCGCAGTTGGTCTATAAGCATGCGATCTCGACGATCATGCCCGCCAGCCCGATCCAGATGTTCGAGTCAGGCGAAGAGGGCGCGGTCGCGGACAAAAACTAGGTCCATCAAAACAGAGACATAGCGCGTCATTGAGCAAACTTACCCTCAGCGATCGGCTGCGCGAGCCGGAAATCACCGCCGCGCTTGGCACAAGGACGCTGGTCGTCGGCCCCTATCCATCCGTGCATCGACTTCGCACCGATCGCGCCGGCGGCGCCCGTTCGCCGGAAGCTCGGTTTGAGGAGGCGTGCGGCCTCGCGCGCGCCATCGATCTCAATCTCGTCGCCTCGGAACGCGTGACTTTGAACGTGATCCGGCCGGCGACCTATCTCGGCAAAGGCAAGGTCGAGGAGATCGCGGCGCTGGTGGAAGCGGAGAAGGTCGACCTTGTCGTGATGGATTGCGCGCTTTCGCCGGTGCAGCAGCGCAATCTTGAAAAGGCGTTCAAGGCCAAGGTGATCGACCGGACCGGCTTGATTCTCGAGATTTTCGGGCGACGGGCGCGCACCAGCGAGGGCGTGCTGCAGGTCGAACTTGCCCATCTGGCTTATCAAAAATCACGCCTGGTGCGCTCCTGGACCCATCTGGAACGGCAAAGGGGTGGTTTCGGCTTTCTCGGCGGCCCCGGCGAAACGCAGATCGAAACCGACCGGCGACTCATTCAGGAACGGATGATCCGCATCGAGCGCGATCTCGAAGGCGTCAAGAAGACGCGGGCGCTGCACCGCGCCAGCCGTAGCGAAGTTCCCTATCCGATCGTCGCTCTCGTCGGCTACACCAATGCCGGCAAGTCGACGCTGTTCAACCGGCTGACCGAGGCGCAAGTGATCGCCGCCGACATGCTGTTCGCCACGCTTGATCCGACGATGCGGCTGTTGAAGCTGCCCCATGGCGGCGCGGCGATTCTCTCCGACACGGTTGGCTTCATATCCGACCTGCCGACCATGCTGATTTCGGCGTTTCGCGCCACTCTGGAAGAGGTTCTGGCCGCCGACGTGATCCTGCATGTGCGCGACATTTCGCATGAGGACAGCGAGGCGCAGAGCCGGGATGTCGAGGCGATCCTCGGCGAGCTTGGCGTCGCCGTCGGCGCCGAGCGCATCATCGAAGTCTGGAATAAGCTCGACAAGCTCGATGCCGAGCAGCGCGCCGCCTTGTTCGACGGCAGCGAGGGCGGCGCGAGCCAGCCTTTGGCGGTTTCCGCCTTGAGCGGGGAGGGGATCGATCGGCTGCTGGAGGCGATCGAAGCGCGGCTGGCGCATGGGCGAAGCCTGATCGACGTCGAACTCGAGGGCGCGGACGGCCAGGGACTACACTGGCTCTATGAGAACACCGAAGTGATGGGCCGGGAGAATTCAGACGACGGCCGCGTCCATCTCAAAATCCGCGTGGCCCCCGACAAGCTGGCGCGCGTGACGCGCCGGTTTGGCGGCGCGATGGCTGCGCAATAGGGCGGCGGCGTTTCCAGGACGGATCGGCGGACGGCGGAAGAAGTTCGATGCGGCGAGGCGGCGTGAAATCGCCGTGAGCGTAGTCTCCGGCCGCAAGTTGGGGGCGGCGTCAGCGAGCCCACCGTGTCGCAGCTCATGGCGCGCCATATTGCCGCCAATCGGGCTTGCGCGCTGTTCCGAACAGATCGTGCGGCGACCCCGCAAAGGGCCAATCGGTTGCAGAACAGCAGAAGGGGAGGAGGAAGATGAGCGGCTATCAACTGAGTGGCGATGCGCCCACCCTCTATGCTCGGTTCGCCGGCAAGGTCATTGGCGCCTTCACGGACGAATTGATCCAGGCCGGCGCGCCGCAAGATGGCGACAGGGTTCTGGACGTCGCTTGCGGCACGGGCCTTGTCGCCGCCCGTGTGCGATTGGCCAGCCAAAAACTCTGCGCGGTCACCGGGATCGATATCAACGAAGGTATGCTGGGCGTCGCCCGGAATAACTCCGAGGTAGAGTGGCGCCAAGGCAGCGCGACCTCTATGCCTTTCGCAGATGGCAGTTTCGATCTCGTATTGTGCCAGCAGGGGCTGCAATACTTTCCGGACCGTCCCTCCGCCGTGCAAGAGATGGCTCGGGTCCTTGTTCCTGGCGGGAGACTTGCGGTGAGCGTCTGGGGCGCTTACGAACGACAGCCATTCCATGTCGCGCTGATAGAGGAAATTGGCCAATATATGGGCGCGGACGCGAAAGCGCCGTTCGATCTCGCCTTCTCGCTCAACAAGGCAGAGGAACTGCGCCAGTTGGCTGCTGGAGCAAGACTGACCGATATTCGTGTGCGCTTCACCCACCGCACGATGCGGCATGCCGCTCCCGCCGAACTGATCGCCGGCTTCGCAGCGACAACACCGATAGCAGGACAATTTCTGGCGATGCCCGCGGACCGGCAGCGCGCCTTTGTCGGCAGTATCCTCGAACGGCTGAGCAGCTACATGGACGACGGTGGCCTCGCCGTTCCTCAGGAAAACCATTATCTGACCGCTCTTAAACCGGCATAGCCCGAAGGCTTCCGGTGCATGCCCGATCTGTAGCGCCACACACACGCCCCTGATGGCTTAGGGTGCAGTTTTGAACGACTCGGCAGGCGGCCACTTTCCAGCTTCGGGCGAGCCCGCGCCCATTTCCGGCATTGGCGGAGGCAATCGGCGCGACGTGCGCGTTTTGGGGTCGCGACAGCCCCATTTTGCTCGTTGCGATTTGTGAACCGCAGGTCTCGATATATAACGGAACTTGCCGTCTCATAATACTCGCCTATGGTGGCGCGATGAATGAGGGGGCAAAACGGACGCCGGGGCGGCCGCGCAGCGTCGCGAGCCGCGAGGCCATTCTCGACGCCGCCTTTTGGCAGACTTTGGAGCGCGGTTATGCCGCCGTGACCACCGAAACGATCGCCAAGGCGGCAGGGGCGGGAAAGCAGACGCTCTATCGCTGGTGGCCCAGCAAGGCCGCGATCGTTCTCGACGCTTTTGCGGAAAAAGCCCGCGCGCGCATCGATCGCGTGCAGGAGGAGGCGATCAGGACCGGGGATCTCCTGACCTTCTTGCGCACCGCAAGCGCCGCCTACAGCGCCAGCGCTCCGGTCCTGCGTCATCTGATCGCCGAGGCCCAGTCCGATCCGGCGTTGCGCGTCATGCTGAGGGACCGGCTGATCGAACCGCGCCGCGAAACGCTGCGGCGCGTGCTTGAGCCGCATATCGCCGACGCCGAACAACGCGAGGCGATCGTCGCCGCGCTATACGGCGCGTTTTGGTATCGGCTGCTGTTCGATGAGGCGTTGGACGATAAGTTCGTCACGCGGCTCGCGGCGCTGGTCCCGACGAAGCAAGCGTGACTCTATTCGGTTCGGGCGGCGCAATGTTCCGCCGCTACGCAAAGCTTGGTCATCGTTCGCCAATTGCGCGCCGTGCCGATCGTGCGCAGTGTCCGGTCGAAATAGACATTGGTCAATTTGCTGCGCGCGACGCCATTGGGCAGATGCAGATAAATGTCCTTTCCGCGCACGACGAATTCGTCGGGCGGCGAGCGATCGGGGTCGAGCGCGCCGATCTGCTCGCGGCTCGGCCGGCTCGCCAGGCACATCACGTGCAGCAAGGCCGGGTCGACGCCGGCGCGCAGAAACGGATTGCTCGCGAGGATCGCGCGCATTTCCGCGCCGCTCCTCAGAATGACTGGCGTCTCGACGCCAAAGCGGCGCTTGATGTCGGCCGCGACGATTCCTGCAAGATCGCCGAGAAGCGCCGCCGGCGCGGCAAAGACGACATTGCCGCTCTGGATGATCGTTTGGACGCGCGAGCAGCCGGCGCCCTCGAAGATTGCCTTGAGATCGCCCATCGCCAGCTTGTTGGCGCCGCCGACATTGATGCCGCGCAGCAGCGCGACATAGACGCCGGCGCTCACGCCCGCGCGCGTTCGACCGCTTTGGCTTCGTTCCACAACGCGTCCATTTCCTCGAGGCTCGCCTCGGCGGGCTGACGGCCCTGATCGCCGAGCCGCGCCTCGATATGGGCGAAGCGCCGCTCGAATTTCGCGTTGGCGCCGCGCAAAGCGGTTTCCGGATCGACGTTCAGATGACGCGCGAGATTGGCGACGACGAACAGCAGGTCGCCGACTTCGCCCTTGACGCCTTCGGCATCTCCCGCCGCCAACGCTTCCTCGATCTCCGCCGTCTCCTCGCGCAATTTGGCGAGGACCGCATGCGCGTCATTCCAGTCGAACCCGACCTTGCCGGCTTTTTCCTGCAGCTTCACCGCGCGCGTCAGAGCAGGCAGGGCGAGTGGCGCTCCCGCCAAAGCGCCGACGGGCGGCTCTTCGGGCGCGCCGGCCTGGCGGCGCGCCTCAAGGCGATCGTGCTTTTCCCGCGCTTTGATCTGGCCCCAAAGCGCCTTGACTTCGGCGGGCGACAGATCGCGCGCATTGGCGAAAACATGCGGGTGGCGCCGGATCAATTTTGCCGTGACCGCTTCGACCACGCCGCCAAAATCGAAATGCCCGGCCTCCTCCGCCATCCGCGCATGGAACACCACCTGCAGCAGCAGATCGCCAAGTTCATCGCGCAGATCCGCGATGTCGCCGCGTTCGATCGCATCGACGACTTCATAGGCCTCCTCGATCGTATAGGGCGCGATCGTCGCAAAGCTCTGCTCGAGATCCCAGGGACAGCCGGTGACCGGCGTGCGTAGCGCAGCCATGATGTCGAGCAGCGAGGCAATGTCGCGCGAAGGCTTCATGCGGGGCGGGTCCTAGCGGCAGAGTACGAAAGGGCTGCGCCGCCGCTCATCCGCCATGCGGAGCATGACGGATGAGCGGCGGCGCGACCTCTCCGAGCTTTCGTCTAAGGCGCTCTAAATCGAGAGCGAGACGGCTTCACGGCCCTTGGGCGTATCGACGACGCGCATGTTGACGCTCTGGCCTTCGGCCAGATGAGTGACGCCGGCAGGCCCGAGGATCGAAATATGCACGAAGACGTCCTTGCCGCCGTCGTCGCTCGCCACAAAGCCGAAGCCCTTCGCGTCATCGAACCATTTGACCTTACCCGCGACGCTGACCGCAGTCGACGGATCGGGCGCGACCCGTCGCGGCGGACGCGGCGCATCGCCGAACGAACGCTGCGGCGCACGCTCGACAGCGCCGGCGGTGTCGACTTCCAGCACGCGCGTCACCTGCGCGCCTTTGGCGCCGGCGCCGACCTGAACGCGCAGTTTTGCGCCCGGCGGCACGGAATCGTGCCCCGAAGCATGCAGCGCATTCACGTGCAGAAAGGCGTCGCCCTGGCCGTTGGCCAGTTCGACGAAGCCATAGCCCTTGTCCGCCTTGAACCATTTGACGACCGCATCCACCGCGGGCCCCGTCACCGGCGACGGCGGCGCCCCGGGAGCGCTGGCGGCGGGGCCTCCCGCAAAACCGCCGGCGCCACTGTCGAAGCTGCGCGAAGTGCGGGGACGCGATTCATAGGGCATTGGCCCGTCATCGTCGAAGCCGCGCTTCCTTGGCGCTCGAAAGTCCTTACCCTTGCTCATGATATCCCTAGATCTCCGCCATTTTCCAAAAATTCAGAGCCGTCTTCACTTCCCAGAAACGGCTCCAGCCCACCCCGCTGCCTCAAGCAGCGAAATACTCATTCGACGCGCCATCGTGGCGCTCGAAAATCCTGAATACTGTATTTCCGATTGATCATTTGCTCGCTGTAACCCCTGTCAAAGGGCCGATCCGCCGATGAATGACGCGAACCCATGTAGAGGCGAGCATGTGCGAACCAAATCCAACGCGGCCGCGCGAGCGCGCGAAGCTGGGAACGGAACGAGAAGTAATGACCGCATCTCAAGCCTGCTTTGCCGACCAGCGAATAGTAAGCTGCCCGAGCCAACCCTTAAGATAACGCATTTTTTAAGGCAGGGCCAGATGATTCGCACAATGCGAATCAGAGTAATGATACTTCATTTTGGGCGCGCCAAAAAGACCGCCGCCAAAATGACGGCGCCGCCGGCCATTTGCAGGGGCGTCATGGTTTCACCGATCACCCGCCACGCGAGCAGCGCTGAAAAAGGCGGCTGGGCAAGAAGAACCAGCGCGACCAGCCCGACCGGCACGCGGCCGATCGCCACCGAAGTCAGGCCTTGCCCCATCGCGTGGGAAACGACGCCGAGCAAGACCACGACTGTCCAGCCAAGCGCGCTACGGGGCGCCAGAATCTCGCCGCGCGCCAATGCGGCGATGGCGAGCACGATCGCCGATACCGCGGCCGACCACAGCGTCGCGGTCGGCCCGTCAAGTTCGGCGCGGACTCGCTTGATGACCAGGAGGTAGGCGGCATAGGCGATCGAGGCGCATAAAGCGCAGATATCGCCGAAGCCGAGCTTGAGCGGCGCCACCATGCCCGCCATTACCCAGGAGCCAAACAAAGCCAGCGCCAGCGCGAACCAGACGCGGGGCGGGGGATGTTCGGTGAAGAACAACGCGCCGCCAATGACAGTCAGGATCGGCGCCATATTGCCGATGAACGAGGCGTTGGCGACCTTCGTTCCGGTCAGCGCGATATGGAAGAAGCCGACATCGGCGGCGAAAGCCAGCCCAGCCAGAATGAGGGAAAAAGCAAAGGCGGCGGGCTCCGCGGGGCTCATCGGGCGCGCCGAGACCCACCGCGCCCAGACCGCCAGCGCGGGAACCGCCAATCCCATTCGCCAGGCCGCCCCGGCTAATGGCCCGACATCCAGAAAACGCACCAGAACGCCCGACCAGGCGATGATGCCAGTCCCGATCAGAAGCGCGATCCAGCCGAGCTTGTCGACGGAGGGGGATTTGACGGCGGAGGAAAGCGTCACTCAGGCTTTTGACGCCCCGTGCACGGATCGAGAACGATTCTTTGTCCATTGACGGAGCCGGTCGCCGTGTAATCGATCGAATTAAAGTTCGGCGCCTTGGTTTTCTTGGCGACATATTGATCAGGGCTGAGGAAGGCGATGGTCGGCAGATCGCCTTCAGCCGCCCATTGTTGCGCGGAATATCCGACAAACAGGGCTGCCGCGGCGACAAGCGCGGCGCCAACCGCGAAATATTCGACCGCCGACCCCGAATGGTGCTTCCAGAACTTTGGCTTCATCCCCGATCCCCGCCCGCTGAGCGAAAATATAGGGCGAATATGGTAAACGAAGCCTTGCCAAGAAGCATTGGATGAAGCGTCAGATATCGACAAGTTCGCCCGCGCGCGGCGCCCGTTCCTGGATAAAGGCGAAGCGCGCCTCGGGCTTGACGCCCATCAGCCGCTCGACCGCGTCGGCGGTCGCCTCGCGCTGGTCCTCGACGACGGCGACGCGCAACAAGGCGCGCCTGGCGGGGTCCATCGTCGTATCGCGCAAGTCTTTCATAGGCATTTCGCCAAGGCCTTTGAAGCGGCTGATCTCGATCGCGCCGCGACCGGAGAATCCCTCTTTCATCAAACGGTCCTTGTCGGAATCGTCGCGCGCGTAAATCGATTTGGCGCCCTGCGTCAGCCGATAGAGCGGTGGGACGGCGAGGAAAAGATGACCCTCTTCAATCAGTTTTGGCGTCTGGCGATAGAAGAAGGTGATGAGTAGCGAGGCGATGTGGGCGCCGTCGACATCGGCGTCGGTCATGATGATGATCTTGTCGTAACGCAGGTCGGCGGAGCGATAACTCGATCCCGAACCTGACCCGAGCGCCTGCATGAGGTCGGCGAGTTGCTGGTTCTGCGCCAGCTTGTCGCGGGTGGCGGAGGCGACGTTCAGGATTTTTCCGCGCAGCGGCAGGATCGCCTGCGAGGCGCGATCACGCGCCTGTTTGGCGGAGCCGCCGGCGGAATCCCCCTCGACAATAAAGAGTTCAGAGCCTCGCGCCGAAGTGTTCGTGCAATCTGCGAGCTTACCGGGCAACCGCAATTTGCGCACCGCCGATTTGCGCGCGACATCTTTTTCGGCCCGGCGGCGCAACCGTTCTTCGGCGCGCTCGACCGACCAATCGAGCAATCTGGTGGCCTGGCTCGGCGAGGCGGCGAGCCAATGGTCGAAAGCGTCGCGAATGGTGTTTTCGACGATCCTGGCGGCCTCGACGGTCTGCAGCCGCCCCTTGTTCTGGCCCTGGAATTCGGGCTCGCGAATGAAAACTGAAATGAGCGCGGCGCAGGTCGCCATCACATCGTCGGCAGTGAGCGCGCCCGCCCGCTTGCTTTGGCCGATCCGTTCGGCATGGTCTTTGAGCGCCCGCAGCAGCGCGGTGCGCAGCCCCGTCTCATGGGTGCCGCCGTCAGGGGTCGGGATCGTGTTGCAATAGGAATGGACGAAGCCATCCTCGCCCGCCATCCAGGCGATCGCCCATTCCAGCGAGCCATGGCCGCCGGGCTTGGTCACCTTGCCGAAAAACGGCTGGTCGATGACCAATTCCTGGCCTTCGATATCGCCGGCGAGATAATCCTTCAGGCCGCCGGGGAAGCGGAACGTCGCCTCCGCCGGAATCTTCGAATCGACGAAAGCGGCCGCGCAACGCCAGCGGATCTCGACGCCGCCGAACAGATAGGCCTTGGCGCGCGCCATCTTGAAGATGCGGGCGGGGTCGAAGCCGATTCCTTTGCCGAAAATCTGCTCGTCGGGCAGGAATCGCACCTTGGTGCCGCGCCGGTTGGGCGCCTTGCCGATCGTCTCGAGCCTGGTGACCGGATGGCCGCGCTCGAAAACCTGGCGGTAGAGGGTCTGGCCGCGCGCGACCTCCACTTCGAGACGCGACGACAGAGCGTTGACGACCGAGACGCCGACGCCATGCAGGCCGCCCGAAGTCTGATAGGCGCCGCTGTCGAATTTGCCGCCCGCATGCAGCATCGTCATGATGACTTCAAGCGCTGACTTCTTGGGGAATTTTGGATGGGGATCGACGGGCATCCCGCGTCCGTTGTCGGTCACGCTGACCCAGCCGCCATCCTCGAAGAAAACCTCGATGAACGTGGCGTGGCCGGCCACCGCCTCATCCATCGCATTGTCGATCACTTCAGCGAAAAGGTGGTGCAGAGCATTCGCGTCGGTGCCGCCGATATACATGCCGGGACGGCGGCGCACCGGCTCCAGCCCCTCGAGCACTTCGATCGAGGCGGCGTTGTAGTCAGCCTCGCCCGGCGTTCCGGCGCGGGGCGCGGAAGGCTTGAGCTTAGGCGCAGCTTTCATACGGACGCCCCGGGAAGCGCCGAACAGATCATCGTCCATGAGGTCTCTTGCTTTCGAATCAGTCGATGGAAACTAGCACAGCGGAAGAGAACAAACGAGAAACTGCCGCGCCCCAAGCCCTCTACGCGCCTTCGGCGCACAGCCATCGCGCAGGCGAAATCGGCTAAAATTCGGGCCGCAATGAGACAGTCCGGAATGCGCTAGATGGGCCCGCCGACCGCGAATGAAAAGACATTTTTCGTTGTTCAGTTTTTCGAAAAATATTAAATAGACATATTCCAATTTTCAGAATATAAAGATGACGCCATTTTGACGAGAGGGGGAGGCGTCTCCCACGTTTTTTCGCCGATCATGAGGTAATTCAGGACAGCAGGGGCAAGAGTCCGGCAGATTTTCGAAAAATCAAACCCGGACACAAGTCGAATCGAAAAGAACACAACGTTTACAATGGCTACAGATCGACGGCGGGCCTATGCGGCAAGTGCGTATGTTTGATTTTTCTTGGACACGCGAAACAGAAGCGGGCAAAAATTTGCATATATTTGGAAAAGATTTGGAAATCCGAACTTTTTAGGAACGGTTCCGATCGTCGCGAGCCTCTCGGTTGGTGCGGCCGATGCAAGGCGGAATTCAGCGCTTGCGCGAAACGAATACGAAAGTTATCGCCGCTAACCATTATGGAGCGGCTGAAGGCGCGGGCTCGCCCGTGAACGACATTCCTGACCGCCGCGGCTGTCTGGAGTGTGGCCCTTGCGCATCGCCGTCAATGCCCGGGTTACAGCCTTCGCGATCGGCGGCCAGCAGCGCGTCGCCGCTGAAGTCATGAAACGGCTGGGCCCGGTCAAGGTGATCGCGCCGGCAAATCCGCTCGGCGGCGTCAAGGGCCATCTCTGGGAGCAGACGGCGTTGGCCTGGCAGGCGCGCGGGCATCTCCTGTGGTCGCCTTCGGCGACAGGCCCATTGCTGCTCCGCCGCCAAATCGTCACGCTGCACGACGTCGCCTTTCTCGACGAGCCGCAATTTTTTTCCGCCTCGTTTCGCATACTCTATGAATATCTGACGCCGGCGCTGGCGCGCGTCGCCGCGCGCATTGTCACCGTGTCGGAATTCTCGCGCAGGCGCATTCTGGAATCCTTTGGCGCGCCGCCCGAAAAGGTAGTCGTGATCGGCAATGGCGTCTCGGCGAATTTCCGCCCGCAAAACGCCGGAGAAATTGCCCGCACGCGCGCCGCGCTTGATCTGCCGCCGCGTTATTTCCTGCTGCAGGCGACATCGGACCGGCGCAAGAATCTCGCTGCCGCCTTGCAGGCCTGGGGCAAAGCGGCGCCGGACCTGCCTGACGATCTGCATCTCGTCGTCTCCGGCAATCTCGACCGCGGCCATGTGTTCGGCAAACTGGACGTTGCGATGACCGCCCCGCGCATGCATGCTGTCGGTTATGTCGCGGAGGAACATATGGCGCCGCTGATGGCGGGCGCGGAGGCTTTCCTCTTTCCCTCTCTTTATGAGGGCTTCGGCATGCCGATCATTGAAGCGATGGCCTGTGCGACGCCAGTGCTGACCAGCGCGGCGACCGCGACGCAGGAGGTCGCTGGAGATAAAGCGCTGCTTGTCGATCCGAAATCGGTCGACGATATCGCGCGCGGCATCGTCACAATGTCGCGCGACGCCGATTTGCGCGCGCGTCTCGCCGCCGAAGGCCCCGCCCATGCCGCGAAATTCACCTGGGAGGATGCCTCCCGGCGCTACATCAGATTGTTCGAGGAAGTCGAACGCGAACGCCTCGGCGCGCGGCTCGCCGGCGCCGACATTTCGCGAAGGCTTTGACGCGGCCGCTCGCTTGCGCCATCGTCCCTTCGGCGCAATGATCGGGTAGGGGATATTGATGAACATTCGCGGGTTCGGCGAGATTGACGGCGTGCCGGTCGTCGAAGTGACGATCGCCTCCAATGCGGGCGCCGTCGCAAAAATCCTTACCTGGGGCGCTGTCTTGCGCGATCTCGTCGTGCCGACGCCGAAGGGGCCGCAACACGTCGTTCTCGGGCTCAATTCTTTGCCAGATTACCAGGCTCATTCGCCGAGCTTCGGCGCGGTGCCGGGGCGTTTCGCCAATCGCATCGCCAATGGCCGGTTTACGCTCGATGGCGCCGTTCATGTTCTCGACGTCAAGCCGGGCGAGAAACATACGCTGCATGGCGGTCCCCATGGCTATGGCAAACGCCTTTGGCAATTAGGCGACCGCTCGTCTTCATCGGTGACGTTGACGCTGCATTCGCCAGACGGCGATGGCGGCTTTCCCGGCGCCCTGATCGCGACCTGCACCTACACGATGGTCGAGCCGGCGACCGTGCGCGTCGAACTCTCCGCCGTTTGCGACCAACCGACGGTCGTCAACCTGACGCAGCACGCCTATTTCAATCTGGACGGATCGGCCGACATTCTCGATCACGAAGTGACGCTGAACTGCGACTTCTTCACGCCCACCGACGCCGAGTTGATCCCGACGGGGGAAATTCGCGCGGTCGCCGGCACGCCCTATGATTTCAGCAAGGCGCGCCCGGTGCGAAATTCGTCGGGGACGACCTATGACACCAATTTCATCGCGCGCAATCAGCCCGGCGAGGACGGCATGGCGCATATGGCGACTGTGCGCTCCCCCAAGAACGGCCTGCAATTGGAGCTGCACACCAGCGAGCCGGGCGTCCAATTCTATGACGCGGCGAAGCTGAATTGTCCGGTGCCGGGAATCGACGGCGCCCATTACGGCGCCCATGGCGGGCTTTGCCTGGAGCCGCAGGTTTTCCCCGATTCGCCCAATCGCCGGCATTTCTCGCCATGCGTGCTGCGTCCCGACGAAGAATATCGGCACCTCAGCGAGTTTCGCTTCACCTGATCTTGTCGCGGGCGCTCGCCAAAATAGTTCGTGGCGGGCGTTCCGCGGTCAAGACGAGGGGTAACGTCACTCCCGACCCAGGCTCTCGCCAGGACCCGCCTCGGCAAGCGCCTGGCCGACCTCAAGGCCAAGATCGTCCATCGACGTCTCTTCGCGCACCGACAGATCCTCGCCCTTCGACTGGCGCTCGGCCTGTTCCGGCGAGCGCGCGACGTTGATGGTCACCGTGGCCGAGACCTCCGGATGCAGATGCACTGGGGTCTTGTGCAGGCCAAGGGTCTTGATTGGATGCAGCAGGGTCACCTGATTGCGGTGGACCGAAATCCCGGAGGCGGTGACCGTCTCGGCAATGTCCCTGGCCGACACCGAACCATAGAGCTGGCCGGTTTCGCCCGCCTGACGGATGATGATGAAGCTCTGGCCGTCGAGCTTCTCGGAGACCACGGCGGCTTCGTTCTTCAGTTCGAGATTGCGCGCCTCGAGCTGGTGGCGCTGGCCCTCGAACTTCTTTTTGTTGCCTTCGGTGGCGCGCAGCGCCTTGCCGCGCGGCAGCAGGAAATTGCGGGCGAACCCGTCTTTGACGCGCACAGTCTCGCCCATCTGGCCAAGCTTGGCGACGCGTTCGAGCAGAATGACTTCCATTTTTTCTCTCCTTTTGATTTCCGTTCAGGTTTTGACGTTGGCGGCGGCGGCGCGCCTGGCGCGCAGCGATAATAAACTCTCGATGAGGCCGACGATCGCAAGTGCGGGCAGGGACCAGCGGGCGGTGACCATGCAGCCGAAATAGAGCGCGACAAGGACCGGTATTCGAACGGGTAGACCGCGCGAAAGCGAATGAACGACAGCGAGCCCCTGCATGACATAGGCGCATCCCACGGCGCCAACGCCAATCCAGGCGACATATTCGCCCGAGCCATGCAGAGATAACGCGAGCCCGGCGCATAAAATCAAACCGACGCCCAGGAACTGCGGCAGGACGATCGCCTCCGGCAAGTTCGGCCAGGGGCGCTGCAACCGCTGCGACAATTGCACGGCGCGTGCGCCCGCATAGAGATTGGCGCAAAACGTCAGGCAGGTCGCCGCCGCCAGCACGGCGGGCGACAGGCGCACGATCGTCGCCGCGAAATCCTCAATGCTGACGCCGGCGGGCAAAGTCATCACGCCGTCGAGCGCGTCCGTGAGACTGGGGATCAATTGGGCGGCGACCGACGCGACGCCCTTTGAATAACCGCCATAGACGACCACGACCGACGCCAGCACGCCGGCCCCGACAAGCGCGCCGATCAATGCCGCGACGGCGACGATCCAGCCGATGGGAAACCAGGTCTTCTCGCCATTGGCGGCGGCGGCGCGCGGATAAAAACGCGCCCGCGGCCACACGGCGGCGAAACTCAAGAGCCATGCGGGCAGGGCGATTGAAGCGGCGAACACGCCGCCTGACAGCGGCTCGACCAAACCGGCGACGACGACGCTGGCGATCCCGGCCGCCACCCCGCCCATATCCAATCCCCAGCCGAGCGCGGCGATCATGATCGGCAACGGGGCGAGATAGGCGAGCATCATCGCCAGCAGCGTGCCTTTCGTCATCGCGGCGAAAAGCAGGGCCGCGGCGAGACCCGCGCCAATGGCGATACCCATGCGTTGCATCATCGTCGAGCTGTCCCGCGTCCTATCGGCGGTTAGGGAAAGGTCGGCTTGCGCCGCCTCGCCCAGCCAAACCGCGCCGGCTCATCCGGCGCGATCGACCTGATCATTCGTCATTTGGGAGCGCCTCGGCGCGCCCGGATTGGGCTTATCGGATCACGTAAGGCAGCAAGCCAAGGAAGCGCGCACGTTTGATCGCCTGAGCGAGCTCGCGTTGCTTTTTGGCGGAAACCGCGGTGATGCGCGAAGGCACGATCTTGCCACGCTCGGAAATATACCGGGAGAGCAGGCGCGTGTCCTTGTAGTCGATCTTGGGCGCATTCGGGCCCGAGAAGGGGCAGGTCTTGCGACGGCGGAAGAAGGGGCGGCGCGGGGCGGTCGACATCAGAAAGCTCCTCCTGGAGCGGCATCGTCACGAGGGCGGCGGGGGCGGTCCGGGCGGTCGCCGCGGTCGGGCCGGTCGCCACGATCGAACCTGGGGCCGCGGCGCTCGCCGCGATCATCGCGGTCGGCGTCGTCGCGCTTGCGCAGCATCGCCGATTGGCCTTCTTCATGTTCGTCGACGCGCAGTGTGAGATAGCGGATCACGTCCTCGTTGAGGCCGAGTTGGCGCTCCATTTCGACGACGGCCGCCGAGGGCGCGTCGATGTTGAGCAACGAGAAGTGCGCCTTGCGGTTCTTCTTGACGCGAAAAGCGAGGGACTTCACGCCCCAATATTCGACCTTGGACACGGAACCGCCATGGGCAGCCAGAATGCCCTTAAGCTGTTCGGTCAGTGCTTCGACTTGCTGGGCGGTCACGTCCTGACGCGCCATATAGACATGCTCGTAGAGAGCCATGATGAGCCTTTCTTTCCTTTGCGCATGCGACCCACGCTGAGCCCTTCGAGCCCGAGGAAAGGCTCGACCGGATCTATCGAAGGCGGGAACACGGGAAGCCGGGCCGGCAAGCCCTGCATGACGCGGCGAACAACGCCAGCCATACCTTCCGTTCAGCCCCCAGCGGGACGCATCGACTGGCGCGCTTATAGGGCAGGCGGGCGCGAGTGCAAGCAAAATCGACAGGAGGGGCCAGTCGATCGCCTATTCCGGCCCGTGAAACGACAAAACCGCGTCCTGCGGGAAATCGTAGAGCTTGCCGGTTTCCTGCCAGCGCGGCGAACACATTTCGACTATTTTTGGCGCCAGCTCCTCCGGCGCGCGCAAAGTCAGCGGGTCTTCGCCCGGCATGGCCGCGGCGCGCATCCGGGTGCGGAGCGGACCCGGATTGACCAGCATGACGCGGATTCCTGAAGTATTGACGGTTTCGGCGGCATAGGTGCGGGCGAGCGCGTCGAGCGCGGCTTTTGAGACGGCATAGGGGCCCCAATAGGCGCGCATCTGGCTGCGATGGCCCGCTCCGGAAGAAATGAACACGACGCGGCCGGCGCTTGAGGCTCGCAACAGCGGATCGAGCGCCCGAATGAGCCGCCAGTTGGCGGTGACGTTGACGGCAAGGACGTCGTCCCATGGTTTGGGGTCGACGTGATGAAGCGGCGACAGCGGGCCAAGCAGGCCCGCATTGCCGATCAGCGCATCAAGACGGCCCCATCGCTGGAAAACGGCCTCGCCGAGCCGGTCGATGGCGCCATAGTCACGCAAATCGCAGGGAACCAGCGTCACGGGGCTTTGCTCGCCCGGCCGCAAGGCGCGAATCTCGTCGTCAAGCGCCTCGAGCGCGCCCTGCGTGCGCGCCAAGGCGATGATATGCGCGCCCGCTTTTGCAAGGGCTATGGCGACCGCACGGCCAATGCCGCGGGAGGCGCCGGTAACGAGGGCGACCCGGCTTTGATCATTCATTTCTTCAACACCATGACGCTTTTTGAGTGGGCCAATCGCCTTCAGATCCGTGGATTTTCAGCAAGGCGCCGTTCGCTTTATAGAAATTTTGGCCGCAAGCCTATCGACCCGGTTTCAATTCCGTCTCGTTATGCTCTAAGGTATCCCCTCCATTGGTCGCCGGCTCCGATTGACGGGCGCAATGGCATGGAGGCGCTGGACCAGGCTCTTCAGGCGGAAATTGAGTTGGGGATTAGCATGTCCGAGCAGAAGATTGGCCGCCATTCCGCGCGCACCATAACGCGCGCGGATTTGTCGGAGGCGGTTTATCAGCGCGTAGGTCTGTCGCGCACCGAGTCTTCCGATTTGGTGCAAACGGTTCTCGATGAAATATGCGACGCCGCGGCGCGCGGAGAGACGGTGAAACTGTCTTCATTTGGTTCCTTTGTCGTGCGCTCGAAAGGCCAGCGCATCGGCCGCAACCCGAAGACCGGCGTCGAAGTGCCGATCCTTCCGCGGCGCGTGATGGTTTTCAAGCCTTCGAACGTCTTGAAGTCGCGGATCAACGGCGGCAACGGTATGGAAAAAGACTGATCCGCTCGGCAATGAACGCTAGCGCGAGGGGACATGGACAAGAGTCCTGACGCATTCCGCACCATCAGCGAAGCGGCTGAGGATCTGGATCTCCCGCAACACGTGCTGCGCTTCTGGGAAACCCGATTTCCGCAGATCAAACCGCTCAAACGCGGGGGCGGGCGCCGATACTATCGTCCCGACGACGTCGAGCTTTTGCGTGTCATCAAACAGCTCCTCTACGGAGAGGGATACACGATCAAGGGCGTTCAGAAGCTGTTCAAGGAGCAGGGCGCGCGCACCGTCGCCGCCGCAACGCAGACCCATACCATCTCGGATGCTGACGCCAGCCCGCCGCCTTCCGGACAAGCCGGGTTTGTCGGCGGAGCCATGGAGGACGATGCGCCTGACGCGCCCGACGACAGGGCAGGATCGGCGAATTCTCGCGCGGCTCTTTCTTTGGCCGACTTGCAGGCGCTGCGCGCCGCGCTTGGCGATATCAGCGAGGGCGAGCGCATTCTTGCGCTCGCCCGCGGAGGTTAGCGGCGATTCTCAAGCGGCGCATTGCATGTGCGGAGCCGCTTCACTATAAGGGCCACCGTCGGAGTGTAGCGCAGCCCGGTTAGCGCACTTGTCTGGGGGACAAGGGGTCGTGGGTTCGAATCCCGCCACTCCGACCATTCCCCCCATTCGTCCGGACCGTCGCCGGCGCCTTGCAGCCTTGCAGGTTCGTCCGAAAAATCCACGAACTTCGTTAAGCCAATCTTTCAATTTCCCGGCGCATAAATTGAGTTGGGATCACGCGGGGTTCCGGCGACGAGGTGAGGTTTTGCGACCGAATTTTATAGCGCGCATATTCAGCACGTCGATCAAAAGCAAGCGCGAGCTCACCAGCTACGTCGTCGGCGTCACCGCGGTCTGCGTCGCGATCGCTTTGGCGGTCGATGTCGCCAATCAATTGACTTTCTTCGTCGACTGGGCGACCTGCCTGCGGTCCTGGGCCATCACGATCACATTGGTCCTTGCGCTGGCGGTTCCGATAGCGCGCACGATCGGCAATGCGCATCTCAGGCTCTATCAGGCCAAATTGCTGGCCGACGAGCTCAGCCGCACCGATCAGCTCACCGGCCTGCCCAATCGCCGGGCGTTGATGGAGGCGGTCTATACCGCAAAGCTGGAAGCGCTGGCCCTGGTGATCGTCGACATCGATCGGTTCAAGCGCGTCAACGATACGCACGGCCATCTCGTCGGCGATGCGGTCATCCGATCGGTCGGCCAGATGATGGCGGGCGATTTCAAAGGGATCGGGCAGGTCGCGCGGGTAGGGGGCGAGGAATTCGCGCTGATTTCGTCAGGCGCGTCGTCCCAATCCCTGACATCGGCGCTGACCGCCTTTTGCGAGAGGGTGCGGTCGACGCCGGTGCTGACCAATGGCGTCGCGGTTCGCGTAACCGTTTCGGCCGGCATCGCGCTGCGACGGCGGGATGAGACATTCGACCAGCTCTATTCGGCGGCGGACCGGGCGCTCTATGCGGCGAAGGCGGCGGGGCGGAACCGCGTGCGATTTTCCGACGGGGGCGAGCAATCCCGCGACAGGGACGCGATCGAACCACCCGAAGCCGATTCGGGCCGGTTCTCTTTGAGCGCCTAGTGGAAGTAGCGGTGGATGCCGTTGCTTGGGTTCCCGCGCTTCATTGATGCCTGACCGCTGAAGTCGATGGCGCGGAAATCGCCACTGGCCGGCCGGGGCGGCCGTACGAATGCAGAGATAGCCCGCATTGCGACCGAGGCGCGATAATGTTCTTTTTCCCTTTCCAGCTCGCGAGTCACCGAATATCGGTGATCAGGTCGGTCGGCCACATGATGGCGGCCTCGGCGAACCAGTCCTGGCGGCGGCGCTGTCTGAGAGAGGGGCGCAGCCGTGCGCTGGTGCTGGTGCTGGTCGATGGTCTGACGGCGTGCGTGACCGTTTCGGCCGACATAGCCTTGCGACGGCAGGGGTTAGCTGTTTGAGCTAATTGAGTCCGGACCCTGGTTATTTTTCATCTTTGAATGCATCGGGATACCCAGCCCTGAGCATGTCCAAACATGCCGTATTTTTTATGCATCTGAAAGCATCGTTTTTTTCCCGACCGGTGAAAGACTGAACCTCCTCGCCAAAAATGCGATTGAGAAGTGCCATTCCTTTGAACGCGTCGTCGTAGAAACCGACTCCCATCCCGAGCGCTGGCGTCGCTCCTTGTACTGCCATCATCAGTGCGGTTACGCCGAGGCCGACGGCTCCCATCTTGATACGTCGCATGTCCATGTTTGCTGCTCCCTTGGATGTGTTTTATAACCAACGGCATTAATATCGATACCATAACGTGCTTTTATGAATCGTAATATCAACGTTGAGCTTCGTCAAGAGACAGCGCAAAAGGCGATTGCCGTGGCTTCCGCCTGGGCGCATCGATTCGGACGCTCGACGGAGGGTGACCCGACGGTGGGGTAGGCATCACCAAGCAGCGGGCGAGATATTCGAAATTTGGGTCACCGCGAGTTGAGATGGCAAGCGATTTTGACCCGCGGTCTTCGCCGCATAGATAGCGCGGCCCGCCACGGGATAGAGCTGGTCGAATGTCTCAGCCCTTCGGGCACAATGGTCAGTCGAGGAAGGGAATGTCGCCTTCGTCCGCGAACGCGAAGGCATGTCTCACTTTCATAGCCGGCACAGCAGCCGCCTCCGCGGGCAGGGCAAGAGCATTTTCAAGGTCGGCTGAAGGCCTGTAGGGGGCCGTCTGTATGATAGACCTGAGCAACCGAAAAATCTGGCGCGGCGTCACACGCATCAATCGCGCGGCCTCGCTAATCCCATTGCGTTCCGCCAGCACATCACGGATCACATGAACCCGGTCGATCTCCGTTCGGCTCATCGACAGCACCGCCATCAGTCAAATCTCCCCAGGCGCCACGCCTCAGACTGAGTGACATCTCTAATGGGGAGAACAGTGACCTTTCTAACGAGAGTCTACTTTTGTGATTCGCATAATGTATATTATGGAACCTAAAGAGATGCCCGGCGCAACGCAGCGGCCGAACTATTGATATCAAATTTCATCGGTCAATCATATGGATATGCACGTATCCTCGCGCTTGTTGTCACCGACGCCATCGCGCGGTCACTCCGCGCCAAGCATCTCGGCGAGCGTCAACGCGACGACCTCAGTCGCCTTGTAGAGATCGGCCAGCGGCAACCTCTCATCGGCCCGATGAGCGTTCGCTTCCTCGATCGTATGCGGCCCGGCGCCGTAAAGCACGATCGGCACGCCGGCCTTTGCGTAATGGCGCGCGTCCGTATACAGCGGCACGCCGCCGGCCTTGACTTCCTCGCCCATGATCTGGCTGGCGAAGCCGCAGAGCGTGCGGGTCAGCTTTTCGCCTGCCGGCGTCGGCATCAGGGGTTCGGCGAGCAGAATACGCCGCACCTCGACCTTCGCCTCGGGATAGGCTTTGGCGGCGTCGGCGATAACGCCGCGCAGTTCCGCCTCGACCGCGGCCGGATTTTCCTCCGGGATCATCCGACGGTCGAGCCGGAACGTCACGCGATCGGGAACGACATTGGTGTTGATGCCGCCCGAAATCAGCCCGACGGTCATCTGCGGCGACCCGATGCCGGGAACCGCCGAGACCTTGGCGGCGAGCGACCGGCGCCAGGCATAGAGCGCGCTCAGGATCGCATTGGCCGCTTCGAGCGCATCGATTCCGGTGAAAGGCTTGGCGGCATGGGCGGAGCGGCCGAGAACCTCAATCTCAAGATGAAGCGCGCCATTATGGGCGGTCACCACGCCATAGGAGAAGCCGGCGCCGAGCGCGAGATCGGGGCGCGACAGCTTGCTTTCCAGCAGCAGGCGCGGGCCGATTTCGCCGCCCGCCTCCTCATCATAGGTGATGTGCAGTTCGACCGTCCCACCAAGCCTGGCGCCGCTCTTCTCCAGCGCCAGCAGAGCGAAAGCATAGGTCGCAATGTCGGATTTCGACACGGCGACGCCGCGCCCATACATCCAGCCATCGACGATTTCGGCGCCATAGGGATCCTTGGTCCAGCCCGTGCCCGGCGGCACCACATCGCCATGCGCGTTGAGCGCGATCGTCGGGCCGTCGCCGAAGCGCCGGCGCACGATCAGATTGGAGGCCGAAATCATGCCATTGGCCTTCACCAACTCAGCGGGAACCTTGTGGCTCTCGACGGTAAAGCCAAGTCCTTCCAGCAGCCGGCTTGTCAGCGCCGCCGCCGCATCGCAATCGCCGGGCGGGTTGTCCGAGGGAACCTTGACGATTTGCGCGAGAAAATTCGTCTCGGCTTCACGGTTCGCTTCAATAAAGGCGTGAATGGCGTTGCGAATGGCGGGTTTCATGAGCGGCATTCCGTTTTGGATATGCTCTTGTCAAGCCTGATCCAGGGCGGCGTCAAGCGCGAACGGACGCCAAGGACTTTCGCAAATTTCGCGCGTCCAGATTTCACGCGTCCAAGTCGATGCGCATGCCGTCATAGGCGGGCGTGACATTGTCCGGCAAGCGCCGGCTGAGCTCCTCATAATCGAGGTCCGTGTGCAGATTGGTGATGATTGCCCGGCGCGGCCGCATTTTCTCGACCCAGGCGAGGGCTTCATCGACAGAAAAATGAGTCGGATGCGGCTTGTAGCGCAAGCCGTCGATGATCCAGGTATCGAGCCCGCCAAGGAATTGCAGGCTCGCGGGCGGGATCGCATTGAGATCCGGCGTATAGGCGAGGGCGCCGAATCTCAGGCCGAGCGCCGGGATCTCCCCATGCTCGAGCAGGAATGGCAATGCTTCGATAGGGCCGCCCTGCCCTTCGATCTGGATGGGTCGTCCACTGACGAGGCGCTTTTCGTTCAGCAATGGCGGATAGAGGCTCCCCGTCGGCGATTCAAACAGATAGGCGAAGGCGAGCCGCACCGCCTGCGAGGTCGCCTCGTCCATATGAATGTCGATCCGCTTGCGCATCGCGATGACGAGCGGGCGCAAGTCGTCCATGCCATGGGTGTGATCGGCATGCGAATGGGTCATCAACACGCCATCGAGGCGCTCAACGGCGGCGTCCAGCAATTGTTCTCGCAGATCAGGCGATGTGTCGACCAGCACGCTTGTCTTGGCGCTGCCTTTGCCGTTGTCGCTTCGCTCGACCAGGACCGAACAGCGCCGCCGTCGGTTGCGCGGATTATTGGGATCACAGGCGCCCCACCCTTGCGCAACGCGCGGCACGCCGCCGGACGAACCGCATCCCAATATGGTCAGCGCAAAGCTCAAGGCGTTTCGTCCATCGGCGGCATTTTGGAAAACAGCCGCAACGCGTTGACGCGCGTCGCATCGGCGATCGCCTTTTCGGAAACGCCCTTGACCTCGGCCAGAACGCGGGCGGTCTCGGTCACGAAAGACGGCTCATTTCGCTTTCCCCGGTAGGGAACCGGCGCGAGAAACGGCGCATCGGTTTCGACCAGCAGCCGGTCGATCGGCACGTCGCGCGCAATGTCGCGCAATCCTTGCGAATTCTTGAACGTCAGCACGCCGGAGAACGAGACATAGAAGCCGAGCGCGAGCCCGGTTTCCGCCAGCGCGCGCGACGACGTGAAGCAATGCAGAATGGCCTTGAAGGCGCCCTTCTCGCTTTCCTGCCGAAGGATCGCAGCGACATCGTCATCAGCGTCCCGGGCATGAATGACCAGCGGCAGATCGAGCGCGCGGGCAAGCGCGATCTGAGCGCGAAACACCTTGGCGGCGACATCGCGGGGCGCATAATCATAGTGATAATCGAGCCCCGCCTCGCCGATCCCGACGCATTTTGGATGAGCGGCGAACGCACTGATCGCCTCCGCGTCCGTTTGCGCCTCTTCGGCGGCCTGGTGCGGATGCGTGCCGATCGTGAAATAGACCTCGGCGAAACGCTCGGCGAGCGCCACCAGGCGCGCGCCGTGAGCCACACGCGTCGAGATTGTGATGAGCCGCTCGACGCCCGCCGCGGATGCGCGGTTGACGACCGCCTCGATTTCCTCTGCGAAGTCGGGAAAGTCGAGATGGCAATGACTGTCGATGAGCCTCATGGCGCGCCGGCCTCGGGCTCGACGTAGCGCGGGAAAATCGGGGCGGGCGGCGGCAAGGCGACGCCGGGTTTCAGCCGATGGGCCGCCTCGATGCGCCCGGCGTCGCGCCCATCGTCCAGCGTGGCGAAATCGCGCGCTGCCTTGGGAACCGCCAGCAGATCGAGCAGTTTCTCCATCGCGCCGGGAAGCACCGGCTGCAGCAGAACCGCCGCAATGCGCAAAGTCTCGATGGTCACGTAGAGCACCACGCGCATCCGGGCGGGATCGCTTTTGGCGAGCTTCCAGGGTTCATTATTGGCGAAATAACGGTTCGCCTTGGCGACAACGTCGAATATCGCGCCGAGATATTGGTGGATCGCATAGCTCTTCATGTGCTCGCGCGCGGCCGCGGCCAGAGCGTCCGCATCTGCGAGCAGAGCGAGATCGTCGCTGGTCGCCGCGCTCTCGCGCCAGTCCGGCACGGCGCCGCCGCAATTCCTGGCGATCATCGACAGCGAGCGTTGCGCCAGATTGCCAAGATCATTGGCGAGATCGGCGTTGACGCGCTGAACGATCGCCTCGTGCGAATAATTGCCGTCCTGGCCGAAAGGAACTTCGCGCAAGAAGAAATAGCGGATCTGATCGACGCCATAGCGCGCGATCAGATCCGCGGGATCGACGACATTGCCCGTCGATTTCGACATTTTCTCGCCGCGGTTGAACAGGAAGCCGTGCACGACGACCTGGCGTGGCAGCGCCAGCTTGGCCGACATCAGGAAAGCGGGCCAATAGATCGCGTGAAAGCGCGTAATGTCCTTGCCGATGACATGGGCGTCGGCAGGCCAGAACCCTGCCCTTGGGCCGTCGTCGGGAAAGCCGGTCGCTGTGATGTAATTGGTCAGCGCATCGACCCAGACATACATCACATGGCTGGGATCGCCGGGAACCGGCACGCCCCAGTCGAAAGTCGTGCGGCTGATCGAAAGATCGGACAGGCCGCGTTTCACGAAGGCGACGATCTCGTTGCGATATTTGTCGGGCGTGACGAAATCGGGCTGCGTCTGATAAAGCGCGAGCAGCCGTTCGGCATAGGCCGACAGGCGAAAGAAATAGCTTTGCTCCTCGACCCATTCGGCCGGCGCGCCGCTTGGCGCGAGCCGGGTTCCGTTCGGGCCGTCAGTGAGCTCTTCCTCGTCGAAATAGGCCTCGTCGCGCACCGAATACCAGCCCGAATATTTCGACAGATAGATATCGCCGTTCGCCGCCATCCGCTCCCAGATCGCCTGGCTCGCGCGCTTGTGGCGTTCCTGCGTCGTGCGCACGATATCGTCGGCGCGCGCGTTCAGCGCCTCGCCCATCGCTTCGAACTGCGCGGCGGTGCGGTCCGCCAGCGCCTGCGGGGTCAGCCCTTCCCGCGCGGCGGTCTGCTGCATCTTGAGGCCATGCTCGTCCATGCCGGTGACGAACAGCGTATCGCGCCCATCCAGCCGCATGAACCGCGCAATCGCGTCGGTTGCGATGCGTTCATAGGCGTGGCCGATATGCGGCGCCCCGTTGGCGTAGGGAATCGCGGTCGTGATATAGAAGCGGCGTTGGGTCATCAGAATCGTCCTAGAGTTCCCGTTTCGCTCGAAAATGCTCTAGGAGCTTCGACTTTTACAGGCGGCGCGCAGCGGCGGAAAGTTCCGCGAAAATCGACAGGACATGCAATTTCTTGTCGAGATTATAGGCTTCCGCCTCGCGCGTTGCGGCGCGAATCTTGTCCCATACCTCGGCTATCGACGCAAGACGAGGGGTCTCGCCGCCGCCGCGCGCGCGCTCGGCAAGCCAATCATAGATGGCATTCATCAGTCCGTCGAAGGCGTCGCCTGCGCCACGCGCGCTGACCGCGTCGGCGAGTCTGTGGATTTCGCGAAAGTCGGCGTCCGGCAATCGCGCGACGACCGCCTCGATCATTGCAGCGATCTCTCGCGCGCCCGGATCCACGCGCTTGAGCGCCTCGCGCACCGATCCATTTGCGCGCGCCGCCGCCCGGTCGAGGTCCTCCGGAGAAATCGCATCCCAGGGCTCGCCGAGCCCGCCTACAATTCCCGCGATAGCAGTGGGCGCGAGGCTCTCCAGGTTCAAGCGCCGGCAGCGCGATCTGATCGTCGCGAGAACCTGGCCAGGTCGATGGGCGACGATCAGGAACAGCGAGCGCGGCGGCGGCTCCTCGATCATTTTCAGCAACGCATTGGCGCCCGCGCGATTGAGGTCCTCGGCGCTATCCACGATGCAAATGCGCCAACCGCCGGCGCCCGCCGATTTGTGGAAAAGCTCAAGGGCGCCGCGCACGTCCTCGACGCGAATTTCGGAGTAGAAGTTTTTCGATTGCGTATTCCAGCTTCGACGCAGCGCCGCGAGGTCGGGATGGGCCAGCGCCAGCGCCTGGCGCACCGCCGACGCATCGAGATCGACACTGAGGTCATTGGCGGCCAGCACGCGCGCAGCGGTCGGATCCGGCTGGGCGAGGATGAAGCGGGCGAAGCGCCAGGCGAGCGTCGCCTTGCCGACGCCCTCCGGCCCGCCGATCAGCCAGGCGTGAGCGAGCTTTCCCGAGCGGTAGGCGTTCAGCAATTCGCCCTCGGCGGCGGCATGGCCGACCAGATTCGCAGCAAAGCGCGGATGCGGCGCGCCGGGATAAAGGTCGCTCTCCTGCGCGGCGCTTTCGGGAGCCTTGCTCATGGCCGCGCGCCGGCGGTTTCGAACGCATTGCCTAACCGCTCACGCACGCAAACCCAGATCGCTTGAGCAACATCTTGCGGCGGGTTGTCGGCGTCAATGATGGCGCAACGGATGGGCTCGGCGCGCGCGATATCGAGAAACGCCCGACGCAGGGTTTCATGAAAAGCCGCGCCTTCGCGCTCGAAGCGGTCCATCGCGCCCTTTTCGCCGCGTCTCGCCGCCGCGCGCGCCAGCCCTTTGTCTACCGCCAGATCTAGGATGAGCGTGAGATCGGGCCTGACATCGCCGACGGCGACGCGTTCGAGGCTGGCGATGAGGGCCGGGTCAAGCTTGCCCGCCGCGCCTTGATAGGCCCGCGTCGAATCGGCGAAACGATCTGAGATGACCCAGGCGCCCCGGCCAAGCGCCGGCGCAATCAGGCGATCGATATGATCGATCCGCGCCGCGCTGAACAGTATGGCTTCGCCGGCAGGGCCAAACGGCTCGGCCTTGCCTGACAGGATGATGTCGCGCAACGCCTCGGCGCCGGGCGAGCCGCCGGGCTCTCGCGTCACAACGACGGACAAGCCAAGCGTCGACAGCTTTTCCGCCAGAAGTTTCGCCTGAGTTGATTTCCCGGCCCCCTCCCCGCCTTCCAGGGTGATGAACCGGCCTCTGCGCGCCGCGTTCATTGTCAATTCTTTGCAAGGGTTCTGCGCAAAAATCCGCCGGCCAATTCGAGCCCGGCGTCGAGCGCGCGTTGCGTCAGCGTTCCCACAGCGACCGACCCGCCGGTCTTCAGCGGAACCTCAAGCACTTGCGATTGACCGCGCCATATCCTCAATCGTCCCGCCTCGACGCCTTCGGCCACCGGCGCCGTCAGCGGGCCCTGATAGATGATTTTCGCCGAAAGCTTGTCTCCCGACCCATGTGCGGCGAAAACCTTGACCGGTTTTTCCGCGACCAAGTCCACCTCGCCTTGCGCGCCGCCATAGACCGCCGCCTGACCCACGACATCGCCAACCTGGTAGAGCATTCTGGCGTCGAAAGACCGGAAGCCCCAGTCCAGTAGCTTGCGCGATTCCTCGGCGCGATCGGCGGCCGTCTTCAGGCCGTTGACGACGATGATCAGGCGCTGCCCGTTTTGCACCGCCGAACCCACAAGTCCAAAGCCGCTCTCGGCGATATCGCCTGTTTTGAGCCCATCCGCGCCCAAGTCCATCGTCAGCAGGGGGTTACGGTTGAGCTGGTGGATCTTGTTCCAGGTGAAATCGCGCTCGCTGAAATAATGATAAAGATCGGGATAGTCGGCGATGATGTGGGCGGCCAGTTGCGCCATTTCGCGCGGCGTCACGCGTTCGTGCGGGTCGCCCTTGCCCCAGACGTTGGCGAATGTGGAATGTGTCATGCCAAGCTCGGCGGCGCGCTTATTCATCAGCGCGACGAAGTTTTCTTCTGTGCCCGAGACGCCTTCGGCCAGCGTGATCGCCGCGTCATTGCCGGACTCGATCAACAGGCCACGAAGCAAATCCTCGATCCGCACGTTGCTATGCACGGACAGGAACATCGCCGAGCCATGCGAATGGGCGCCTCCGGTCCGCCACGCGTTTTCTGACACTTCGAATTCCTGGTCGAGTTTGAGACGACCCTCCTTGATTTCGTGGAAGACAATTTCCGCCGTCATCAATTTTGACGTCGACGCCGGCGCCATGAGTTCATCGGCGTTTTTTTCGAACAGAACCGCGCCGCTCTCGTAGTCCATCAATAAAGCGAACGGCGCGGTGGTTTGAAAACTCTGCGCCTCGGCCTGGACAAGGCTCCAACCGGCGGCGACCGCCACGACAACCGGAACCATGATCGCGCGCAAACTGAACAAGGGAACTCCTCGCGTTGCGCGGACGGCATCGCCAACGCGGTCCCCCTTAATTTGCACTGGAAGGTCTGGAAATCAACGGCGACGGCGCGCCAAGCTAGGGCTTGTCGTTCAGGGAAGCGACGCCTTGCGCATTGATCCGATCGAACGGGCCCTTGTTTCGCATGAACATTCGCACAGCGGCGCTGTCGGCGAAGTAGAGAGCGTCATTGGTCGACACGGTTTGCAGCTTCGGGCGAACCGGGGGCATTTCCGATGTTCTGACCGGCGGCGTCGGGAAGGCCGCATTTGGGATGGAGCCAAGGTCAAATGGGCGCGCCGGCGGGGTCGGCGCATGGACCGGCAAAGGCGACGCCGGCCGCTCTGCGAGAGCCTCGACCGGGGCCGCGGCAGCGGGCGGCGGCGCGGGTTCGGGCGCTGGAGGTTGCTGCCGGGCGGGCGTCGGCGTCAAAGCCTTCGCGAAGCTTTCGATCGGATTGCTGGCGACCATCACTGGGCTGCTGGTCGGCGCGCCATCAAGCGTCGCCGGAGCGCCGTCAAGACGCAACGTCGCAAAAAGCTTCGAATCGTCGGAGCCCTCGAGCGCCGCCCGGCCGATATATTCGACTTTGACGCGGGCGGTGCCGGCGCCTTTGAAATCAAGCGCGTCGGCGACGCGCGAAGAGACATCCATCACGCGGCCGCCGTGATAGGGGCCGCGATCGTTGACCCGCACGATGATCGAGTGACCATTGCCGAGATTGGTGACCCTGGCATAGCTCGGCAGCGGCATCGTCGGATGCGCCGCCGAAATCGAATCCTTATCGTAAATTTCGCCGTTGGCGGTGCGACGCCCTTGGAATGCATCGCCATACCAGGAGGCCAAGCCCACCGCCGTGTAGGATTCATTCTCCGCCGGATAATAAGTATGGCCGGCGATCGTATAGGCGTGTCCGACGAGATATTGACCGCCGCCATGGGGAACGGGTTGCCCATCGGCGATAACACGCGGGCTGGCATGGCCATATTTGGCCTCGGAGAAATATTCTTTTCCGTTCGAGTGACGGGCCACCGAGGGCGGCTGCGCACAACCCGCCAGACCGACCACGGCGGTCAAGACCGAAGCTTGCAATATCCGCCTTGATGTTGCGTCCATAAACGGGCGGGAAACCTCAATCATCGATGCCAACTCGGGACTGCGACGCAACGGCACGAACGCAACAGCGACCGCACGGTTTGGCGCCCAGCGGGCGGCGACCGCATGAAAACTTCACTCCAACGATCACTCTTGCCCCCGCATCCTTTCCAAAGCCCTAAAGTCCCCAACAGGCTCAGACGAAACTCGTATGACAAATTAGCAGCACATGAGGCGCGCCGCAAATCTGGTGGAGCGATGGCGTAGAGATTTGACAAAACGGCGACGCAGGACCCTTGCAGAATTTTCGGAAACCGCCGGTGGATCAACGGGCGGCGTTTCCCTGCCAACCGATTATCCCGCGTAATAGAGAGTGGCCGCGTCGTCGCCGAAGTGGAGCGAGGGCGATCAGCGCAGGCCGGAGCCGCGCAGCAACAAGCCGATCAGAATCCCCGCGAGCACAGCGGCGACCGGCCCCAGAAAGAGCGTCAAAAGCCATTGGGCGGCGTCGTCGGAGCGATTCTCTCTCACAAGCGGAGACCTCCCGCCCGGGGAGATGAAGGCCGCCGGGATGGGCGACGCCCACGACGGTCGCGATCGTGATGTCGGCCACGCGCCGACGATCACGATCTCCATCAAATACAGCCGGTTCGCGGCCCTTTTGCGGTGGGAAAAGCAGCGAAATCGAAATTTCTCGCCCCCGGATGGCGGTCGTTCGACGAAGGCCTTCCGCAAGTCGGAACGTAGAATGGCGTGCGGAGATGCGGCGGCAGGTCTCTCTTAATCAAGTTTTAAGGTTAATGAAGAATAACGTCTGTGTCAGATCGAAACAGCGAAGCTTCGCGATTCCACGAAGCGAGTCTCGGGGAAGTATACGACCAGCCGGACTTATTAGCCCCATACCGCCTTATGCCGCCCGCCTGAGTTCTAACGTCGCCAAATTGTTATCCCAGATCCAGGAAAGCCCTCATGTCTTCACTTCTCACAAACGCTTCGGCTCTCACGGCGCTGCAAGCGCTCAATATGACGCAGCAGGATCTGGCGACGACGCAGAACCAGATTTCGACCGGCCTGAAAGTCGCCAATGCTTCCGACAACGCCGCCTATTGGTCGATCGCCCAGAGTCTGGAGTCGGTCACGGGCGTTATTGGCGCGGTCAACGATTCGATCGCCCAGAGCCAGTCGATCATCGGCGCCGCGACGGCGGCGATCAACAACGTCATCACCACCATCCATGCGATGCAGACCGCGCTTACCGAGGCCGAATCCCCCAGCGCCGATATCGCCACCATCAACACCACCCTCGCCTCGCTCGGCCAGGAGTTGACCTCGACGGTGAACGGCGCCTCGTATAGCGGCGTAAACCTGCTCGACGGCAGCCAGACCACGCTCAACTTCATCGCCGGCTACAATGTCAGCAGCACCGGCGTCGCCAGCTTCAACAACGTCACGCTGGCGGCGCAGGCCCTGACCGGAACTGGCGGCACGTCGTCGACGACCGTCGGACCCGATATCACCGACACCAATACGATCACCAACATCGCCGCCCTCGTCGCCAACACCTATACCGCCAGCTATGGCGTCGATGCGATCACCACGACCGCCGATTCCACCACCGTCTCCTCGGTGAGCCTGTCGGGCGTGACGACCACCACCACCTACAGCGGCCTCGACGTCAACGGCAATGCAACGACGATCGCCCTGGCGGGCTCGGGCGGCGGTTCGCTCAGCGTCTCGGTCGTCACGACGCCGCCCGCCGGCTTGTTCACGCAAGGTGCGGACGATCTGACCGCCCTAACGACGAGCGCGGCCACAGCGGCGGCGCAGATTACCGCCGTCAACGCTGCGTTGACAGCAGTGACGAGCTATTCCTCGATCCTCGGCTCGGTCTCCAACACGCTCGCCAATGCCGCGACCTTCAACACTGACCTGTCGGACAATTACACCACCGGCACCGGCGCCCTCGTCGACGCTGACATGAACCAGGCTTCGACCCGCCTGCAGGCTCTGCAGACGCAGCAGCAACTCGGCGTTCAGTCGCTGTCGATCGCCAACCAGAGCAGCCAACTTATCCTCAAGCTGTTCCAGTAATCCGCCAGGGCAAGGCAATAGGCGTGATGTTTCGCGAAAAGCGCCCGGCAGAGTGACATCTACGGCCGCCTATATCCGGGCGATATTTCAAGGCGCGCCAGACCCGCCCCCACCCCAAAGAAAACCGCGATCGGCGTATCGACGAGATACGCCGCGCGAGAAACTCCGCTGCGAACGGACTTCCCGCCCCTCCGCAACAAGAAATCGGGGCGACCGAAATCGTCATAATATGTGCTAAGCTGTTGTCATGATTGGTGAGCGCGGTGGGACTCGAACCCACGACCCTCTGATTAAAAGTCAGATGCTCTACCGATTGAGCTACGCGCTCCCCTCACGGGATGGGCAGTGCCTATAGATTCGCCCGTCAAGGGTCAATAGAAGGCGCGATCGCGAAGGACGCGCGAATGGCTTCGGAGCCGCCTTCAACGGGCAAGCCGCGCGGCTTTGAGCCGGGCGAAATCGTCGCCCGCGTGATGCGACGAGCGGGTCAGCGGCGAGGACGACACCAGCAGGAAACCTTTTGCCGCGCCGATGGTGGCGTAAGAGGAAAATTCGTCTGGCGTCACGAAGCTGACGACCTGGTGATGCTTTCGCGTCGGCTGCAAATATTGGCCGATGGTCAGAAAATCGACGTCGGCCGAGCGCAGATCGTCCATCACTTGCAGCACTTCGTGGCGCTCCTCGCCCAGCCCGACCATGATGCCCGATTTGGTGAACATCGTCGGATCCATCTCCTTGGCGCGCTGCAGCAGGCGGATCGAATGGAAATAGCGGGCGCCGGGGCGCACCGTCAGGTATTTCGAGGGGACTGTCTCGAGATTATGGTTGAAGACGTCGGGCCGGGCGGCGATCACCTCCTCCAGCGCACCGTCTTTGCGCAGGAAATCCGGGGTCAGCACCTCGATCGTCGTCGCCGGCGAAACGGCGCGAATGGCGCGAATCGTGCTGGCGAAATGTCCAGCGCCGCCGTCGCTCAAATCGTCGCGGTCGACCGAGGTCACCACGACATGGGCAAGGCCGAGCTTGGCGACCGCGTCGGCGACCCGTTCCGGCTCGCCCGCCTCCAGCGCTTGCGGCAGCCCGGTGCGCACATTGCAGAAGGCGCAGGCCCTCGTGCAGGTATCGCCCATGATCATGAAGGTCGCATGCTTCTTCTCCCAGCACTCGCCGATATTGGGACAGCCCGCTTCCTCGCAGACGGTGACGAGCCCGTGCTGCCGCACGATCCTCTGGGTTTCAGCGAATTTTTCGGAACCTGGCGCCTTGACCCGTATCCAGGAGGGCTTTCGGGCGATTGGCTGGTCGGGCCGATGCGCCTTTTCAGGATGGCGCACCCGCTCGACCTCCCCGACTTTGCGGGGGTCATTGTTCAAAAGATCAAGGACGACGGTCATCAGGCCCCTCTGCGCAAATTCGGCCGCATCGCTATTGCTGCGGATAGACGCTTCGGCCGTGGATCAATTGCCACACGAGCAGGACGACGATCGAGCCGATCAGCGCCGCGATGAAATGTTTACCCGAGCCGGCAACCGCGTAATGCAGGAAGTTATCCGCCACATAAGACCCGATCCACGAACCGACAATGCCGATCAGGATATTCGTTAAAATCCCGTGGCGGATCCCCAAAATCATGCCTGCGATCCAGCCAGCGAGCCCGCCAATGATGATCAGCGAAAAGAAGCCGACATCCGGGGTTCCCAATACACCTAGCGGTTGATCCATGACTGTCCCCCAATGTGGTTGGCGCCCTGACGGATGCAAAGCGCGCGGTTTGGCCGTTTCAATATTTCAGACTTCCCCGCGGCGGGAAAGCGACGATACGCCTCATGAACGCGCCAGAGCCGCGATGTAAAAGCCGTCGGTCGCCGTTTTCAGCGGGCTCAGTCGCAAGCCGGCGCCTAATCTCGACGCTTGCGCGATGAGGTCCGGCAGATTCGCCGAACGCGCCAGATGCGCGGCGGCGACGGGAAGAAAATCGGCGTGATCGCCAAGGAAAGCCTCGATCTGATCCTCGTTCTCGGCGCGCAGCACCGAGCAGGTGACATAGACCAGCCGCCCACCGGGCTTAACGAATTGGGCAGCTTGCTGAAGCGTTTCCCTCTGGTTTTTAATGCGTTGTTCGAGCGCTCCGGGACGCATGCGCCATTTGGCGTCGGGATTGCGGCGCCATGAGCCTGAGCCGCTGCAGGGCGCATCGACAAAGACGAGGTCGCAGCGCGCCGCCAGATCGCTCAATATGTCGCGTGGGCCCTTGGGCGCACGCACTTGCACGTTGCGCGCGCCGGCCCGTTCAAGACGGTCGAAAATCGGCATCAGACGACGCCCATCCGAATCGGTAGCGTAAATCTGTCCCTGATTGTTCATCATCGCGGCAAGCGCGAGGCTCTTGCCGCCTGCCCCCGCACAGAGATCCAGGACCTGCGCGCCGGGTTTGGCGCCGGAGAGCAGCGCCGCCAGTTGGGAGCCTTCGTCCTGCACCTCCACCAGCCCTTTGGCATAGGCTGGCTCGGCGGCAAGCGCTGGCCCCCTGCCCTCGGAGCTGATCGCGATGCGCAGACCGATCGGCGAAAACGGCGTCGCGCCAGGCTGGAGATGGGCGAGCGAGGCCAGCGCCTTGTCGCGGTCTCCCTTCAGTGTGTTGACCCGCAAATCAACCGGGGCGCGCTCGGCCAGCGCCCGGCCTTCGTCGGCGGCCTGCGCGCCAAAGGTCGCCTCAAAGGCGGCGCCAAGCCATTCGGGGTAGTCGCCCCGCACATGGGGTGGCGCGTCGTCGAGCGCGCCATTGGCGAGCCGGTCCTGTTCTGACGCGCTCAATGGCGGCGGCGCATGGCCCTCGCCACTGAACAAACGTGCGATTTCGTCGAATGAAAGACCCCGCAATTGCCTAAGCGCGCCGATCACGCCGGCTCGGGCGCCCGCCTCGCCCATGATCCAGGCGGAAGAGGCTTTGCGGCGCAACGCATCGTAGATGAGGCCGGCGATGGCGGAACGGTCGCCGGACCCGGCAAAGCGATGCGCGATCCCCCAGTCTTTTATCGATTCGGCGGCCGGCCGGCGCTTTTCCTCGATGTCGGTGAGAATTTCTATGGCGGCGGCGACACGCGCGGCGGGAATCATTGTCCAGCCGTCGAGAAAAGTCGCGAAACGGCGCCAAACCGCCATGATTGACGTGATAGGGAGCGTCGTGCGCCACAAAGGCAAAGCATCAATTCGCAATCTGGAGTCATCATGTCCACTTTCGTCCGATCCCTCGTCGCCCTTGGCCTGGCGCTATCGCTGGCTGCTTGCGCGCCCCCGCCGCCCCCACCGCAGGCCGATTTGACTCCCCCGCCCCATAAGAAGCTCGACGCCAAGACGCAGCTTGAGACAGGCCACACCTATTAAGGGACCCGCATAAGCAGAGCATGATGCGGCGCGACAAAGCGCGTCGTCATCTGCACGATCGCCGCCCGACGTTTCGCCGCCCCGCGCGCGAAACGTCGAGCGGCTTCTAGACCGGATGTATCTGGAAAGCACGCTATTTCGATTCCCGCCGGATTGGCGCAATGGGCCAATCGCAATGGTCGACGGCGTCGCCAGGAAATTCGATTACTTCGTCGCTGCGGCGAGAAACGCACGCCTCGCGTAAGGCATTGGCAGCCCGCGCGGGCCGAACAAATCGCGCTCGAGAAAAAACCCCGTCAGGCGGAAAGCATCGGCAAGCTCGCCCGCCGTCGGGGACGTCTGTGCGTCGTCGATACGAAGAAACGCCGGCAGAGCCAACAATCTGTCGCGCCACGGCGCCCCGGCTGTGGCGCTGATGGCGCGGCCCGATTTGGGCGACACATAGATCAAGTCTTCGCGCGAGCCTGAGGCCGCGCAGCGCTCCAGATCGAGCTGAAAGCCGCATTCGGCGAGCATTTGCAATTCGAATCGCGCGATCAGGGTCGGGGCCACGTCGGCAAGGTCGAGATGATCGGCGATGATCTCCAGCGCTTCGTGCAGGGATTCGTGGGGATCGCGCTCGGGCAGCAGTCGCAACAGGGCGCCGAGGTAGCTGACGCCGGCAAGCGCCAGGCCGCTGGCGATCAGTCGCCCTGCCCGCAGATTCAGGGGCTCGATCGCGTAAGAGCCGAGATGTTCGTCAAGTCTGGCGCGCCAGACCAGCCCGAGCGAATTGCCGGGCTGCAACAGGCTTTGGAGGCGAGCCGAACGCCCGCCGCGCACGAGCCCCAGGTGCCGGCCATGCGCCTTCGTCAACGCCTCAATGATTGCGGAGGTCTCGCCATGCCGCTTGACGCCGATGACGAGCCCTTCGTCGCACCATTCCAAAAGTCAGGCTCCTTCATTGCAAGCCAGATCGCGCCCGTTCAACTCTTGGGAAACTCCAGCCCCATCGCGCGGTAGCGTTCGGGATCGTCCTGCCAATTGGCGCGCACTTTGACGAACAGAAAAAGATGAACCGGTCCGTCATTGGCCTCGGCAATTTCTTTCCGCGCCGCCGTGCCGATCGACTTGATGGTGCGGCCGCCCTCGCCGATCACGATCTTCTTGTGGCTTTCGCGCGAGACGAAAATCGTTTGTTCGATGCGCGCCGAGCCGTCAGGCAGTTCCTTCCAACTGTCTGTCTCGACCGTCGCCTGATACGGCAATTCGTCATGCAGGCGTTCGAACAGTTTTTCACGCGTAATTTCGGCGGCGAGCGCGCGAATGGGCGCATCGGTGATCTGGTCTTCGGGATAGAGCCAGGGACCCGGCGCCATCATGCGGCCAAGGCGCTCGCGCAATTGATCGAGGCCATCGCCGGTGGCGGCGCTGATCATGAATGTCTCTTCGAGTTTGAGCGCTAAATTCAGTCTTTCGGCGAGCGACAGCAAAGCCGGACGGTCCACCAGGTCGATCTTGTTCAGCACCAGGACCTTGCGGGCCTTGCTCTCGCTCAGAGCCTTTAAAATCGTTTCGGTCTGCTCGCTCAGCCCAGGGCGCGCGTCCGGAGAGCCGGCCGTGCGATCGCTCTTTCCCGATCCGCCGAGCTCCTGCCGGGCGTCGATCAACAACGCTAGCACGTCGGCGTCCGCCGCCGCGCCCCAGGCCGATGCGGCCATCGCGCGATCGAGCCGGCGCTTGGGCGCAAAAAGACCGGGCGTGTCGACGAAGATAATCTGCGCCGCGCCCTCGATCACAATGCCGCGCACCGTCGTGCGCGTCGTTTGCGCCTTGCGCGAAACGACCGATACTTTGGAGCCGACCAGTGCGTTGATCAAAGTCGACTTGCCGGCGTTCGGCGCCCCGATCAAGGCGACGAAGCCGCAGGATGTGTCGGTCATGAATTTTCCATTCCAGCCTGACGCGCCATGAAAGCCCGCGCCGCCGCCTGTTCGGCGCCGCGTTTGGAAGACGCCGAACCATGGGCCGGCTCAAAGCCTTCCAGCGAAACCTGAATAGTGAACTGGGGTGCGTGAGGCGGGCCGGAGCGGTCGATTTCGACATAGCTCGGCGCCGCAAGGGCGCGGGCCTGCGCCCATTCCTGCATCGCCGTCTTGGCGTCGCGTTCGGGCTCTTCCACCGCATCCATGCGGGCGCGCCACGCTTGGGCGATCACCTTGCGCGCCGCCTCGAAGCCCGCTTCGACAAATACCGCCCCGATCAGGGATTCAGCGATATCGGCGAGGATCGCCGCCTTCTTGCGCCCGCCTGCCTGCGCCTCGCCAAGACCGAGCACGACATGGGGGCCGACCTCCCATTCCTTGGCGACTTCCGCACAGGTTTCACGCCGCACCAAAGCCGCCAGTCGCATCGACAATTCGCCTTCGCTGGCTTGCGGAAAGGCCTCATAGAGCATTTCCGCCACCACCAATCCGAGAACGCGATCGCCAAGAAACTCCAGGCGCTGATAGGAATCGAGCCGCCCCTGCCCGCCTGTGGCCGGAGCGGACAGATGAGTGAGCGCGCGCGCGGCCAATTCGGAGTCGCGGAATTTATAGCCGAGCCTCGCCTCAAGATCGCCGAGCGCCGCCTTTTGCTTCCTGACCATCCTATCGGACCGATTGGAACAGGCGGTTCCAGCGAATAGTCCATGGCCAACCTGAATTGTCGTGGGTCGATTCTCCATTGTCGATCGAGAGAAAGATCAATTCGGCTCGGCCGATCAGATTATCGAAAGGCACGAATCCGACGCCTTCCTGCGCCGCTGCGAGGCGGGAATCGCTGGAATTGTCCCGGTTGTCGCCCATCATGAAATAATTGCCTGGGGGCACCTCGTAGACGCCGGTGTTGTCCCAATAGCCCTCGTCGCCGTCCATCTGGATGATCTCATGTTTGACGCCGCCCGGTAGCGTTTCCTCGTAGTGGGGAACGTCGACGGCGCGACCGAAATGGCCCAGCGTCGAATAGGGCGGCAGCGGCGTGCGTTCGACAATCGTCCCGTTGATATAGAGCCTGCCATGGATCAACTGGATCTTGTCGCCGGGCAATCCGATCAGCCGCTTGATATAGTCGGTTTTCCCGTCGCGCGGCAATTTGAACACGATGACGTCGCCGCGTTTGGGCTCGGACGCGAACAACCGGCCCGGCATGGCCTCAGGCGCGAGATCCAAAAACGCAGGCAGCGAGAAATGTGAGAAGCCATAGGAATATTTCGACACGAACACGTAGTCGCCGACCAGCAAGGTCGGGATAAGCGAACTCGAGGGAATATTGAATGGCTGGAAAAGAAAGAGACGACCGAGAATGAAGATCAAAGCCGCTGCGATGACGAAAACGACAGGCCAATTGCCCTCTTTCGATTTCTTCGCCGCCGATGTCTTGGCGGGAATGTCCACATCATCGCCGTTCAAACTCGCGCGCTCCGACATAGGCAATCGAACCTTTCCATCCGCGACCGGCGTCTTGCCGGCAATATATCGCGCAGACTACCCCCAATCCTTATACGCCGCGCCAACAACGCGCCGAACCGGGATTTGATAAATGCCGGCGTTCGCGAACGGCCGCCAGGAAGCAGAGGGGGCCAAGGGCCGCCCCTGAATAGAATTGTCAGCCGACATGGCGTCAAGAACCCGCGGCGCTTTCACCACGCGCGGGTCTATCGCACCGGCTTGAAGAGGCGATTCCACGCCAGCGCCAACGATGCGCCAAATCGGCCTTCGACGCATATTCGCGTTCGCCAGCTTCCGACAACGAAAAGAGGCGGCACAAAGGCCGCCTCTGATAAAAAGCTTCTTCGCGCAGGTATCTATCGGACCGGCCGGAACAGGCGATTCCAGCGCACGGTCCATGGCCAACGCCAGACCTCCCAAGCCGGCTCCCCTTCCTCGACCGAGAAAAAGATCACTTCGGCCCTGCCGATCAGATTCTCAAAGGGCACGTAGCCGACGCCTTCCCGCTCGGGCGGGACGCGTGAGTCGAGCGAATTGTCGCGATTATCGCCCATCATGAAATAATTGCCCGGCGGAACGGTATAGACACTGGTATTATCGTATTCGCCATCGTCGCCGTTGAGCTGGATGATTTCATGTTTGACGCCTCCCGGCAGCGTCTCTTCGTAATGAGCGACATTAGCGGGGCCGCCGTCGGTCATCGAATAGGGCGGCAACGGCGTGCGCTCGACGATCGTGCCGTTGATATAGAGGCGCCCTTTGATCACTTGCACCTTGTCGCCGGGCAAACCGATCAACCGCTTGATATAGTCGGTCTCGCCGTCGCGCGGCAATTTGAACACTATGATGTCGCCGCGTTTGGGCTGGGAGGCGAAGAGCCGTCCGGGCATCATTCCGGGCGCCAGATCCAGGAACGATGGCAGCGAGAAATGCGAATAGCCGTAGGAATATTTCGAAACGAACAAATAATCGCCGATCAGCAATGTCGGGATCAACGAGCCTGAAGGAATATTGAACGGCTGGAATAGCACGGTGCGGATGACCAGCGCGATCAGCAGCGCCTGAACGATGACCTTGATGGTCTCCCAAAGACCGCCCTCGTTCGATTTCTTCGAAGCGACCTGGTAGTCACCGTCTCTCAGACTCGCCGGCTCCGTCATATCGATATCGAACCTTTCCATCCGCGGCCGGCCACCGGCCGACGCGCTCTATCAACTAAAGAGACCCTATACGCGCGCGCCGCCCGCCCGCCAAGCGTCAACCGCAAGCCTCGAGCGTATCCGGGTTCACAAGCCGGCTACTAACAAAAAGAGGCGGCCCCAAGGCCGCCCCCACAAATACTCTCCCAGCCCGCGAGGAGATTGCGGCTTATTGCGGGATTTTGTCGTCTATGCCTTTGACATACCAGTTCATCCCCAGCACGTCGCCGTCTTCCAGCGTCTTTGCGCCAGGCTTGCAGCGGTCCTTGCCGTCCTGGTCGAGAACCGGGCAGGCGAAGGGTTGGACGGCGCCGGAACCGACATCGGCGGTCGTCTTCTCCGCCATCGCCTTCACATCGTCGGGCATATTGGCGAACGGCGCCATCACGACCATGTTCTTGCCGATGCCGTCCCAGGTGTCTTCCGACTTCCACTTGCCGTCGATCAGGGCCTGGATGCGCTGGGTGTAATAGGGCCCCCAATTGTCGGTATTGGCGGTCAACTGCGCCTTCGGCGCGAATTTCATCATGTCGGAGGACTGACCGAAGCCCAATTTGCCCGCCTTCTCGGCTTCCTGCAGCGGCGCGGCGGAATCGGTGTGCTGGGTCAGGATATCGGCGCCCTGGGCGAGCAAGGCCTTGGCGGCGTCGGCTTCCTTGCCCGGATCGAACCAGGTATTGACCCAGACGATCTTGATCTTGGCGTTCGGGTTGGTGGTCTGCATGCCGCGCTCGAATGCGTTGATGCCCGAAATGACCTCCGGGATCGGGAACGAGACGATATAGCCGATCGTGTTGGTCTTGGTCATTTTGCCGGCGATCTGGCCCATCACATAACGGCCTTCGTAGAATTTGGCCGCATAGGTCGACATATTGGGCGCGCGCTTGTAGCCCGTCGCGTGCTCGAACATCACTTTGGGGAATTTCTTGGCGACCTTCAGCGTCGGGTCCATGAAGCCGAACGACGTCGTGAAGATGATATTGCAGCCGCTACGGGCGAGTTGCTCGATCGCCCGCTCGCTGTCGCTGTCGGGAATGTTTTCAAGGAAGGTCGTCGCATCGACCTTGTCGCCTAGCGCCTTGGCGGCGGCAAGACGACCCTGGTCGTGCTGATAGGAATAGCCGAAATCGCCCACGGGGCCGGTATAGACCCAACAGGCCTTCACTTTGCCTGCCGCCTGGGCGCCGCCGGCGGCCGCCAGTGAAAGCGCCGCCACAGCGGCGGCGGTGAAAAGTGTGCGCATGAACCATTCTCCCGTTTGCAAAACCTGTTCCGACCTTAGCAACATCGGCGCCGGCGGTCGCTTCCGGTTCCGATTGAAACAAGACGCCCGGCGGCGGCTTTTTAGCGCCGTCACCGGTCGGGAATGAATGCCTGCCCGAGCGAGGCCGGCGCCAGCGCGCCGCGGCTGTCGCGCAGCGAAAGCACGACCAGCACGATAATCGTCGTCAGATAAGGCAGGGAATTGAGAAGCTGCGCGGGGATCGGCACGCCGAGGCCCTGGAACGCCAGCGCCAGCACCGCGACGCCGCCAAACAGGATCGCCCCGGCCAGCGCGCGCCAGGGTTTCCACGAGGCGAACACCACCAGCGCCAGCGCGATCCAGCCGCGCCCGGCGGTCATATCAGGCGACCAGAACGGCGTGTAGGACAGCGAGAGATAGCAGCCGGCGAGACCGGCGCAGCCGCCGCCGAACAGCACCGCGAGTAGCCGGATGCCCCTGACCGGCACGCCAAGCGAGTGACCGGAGATGTGGTTTTCGCCGACCGCGCGCAAAGTGAGACCCGCGCGCGTCCGCATCAGCCAATAGCCGACAGCGCCAGTGAGCAGGATAGCGAAATAGACGAAGAAATCCTCGCCGAAAATCAACCGGCCGACCAATGGCAGGTCGGATAGGCCGGGGATGTAAAGATGGGGAGCGCCGGCGCGCTTCAATCCGACGAAGCCTCCCCCGATCAGATTGGCGAGGCCGCGTCCAAAAATGGTGAGGGCGAGGCCGGCGGCGACCTGGTTGGTGGCGAGGCCAATGGTCAGGAAAGCAAAGATTGCCGACATCAAGACGCCGCCCATGACGCCGGCGATGACGCCGACCATCGTCGAATCCGTGAGATAGGCGAAGGCGAAGCCGGTTGATGCGCCGACGATCATCATGCCTTCGAGGCCGAGATTGAGCACGCCGGCGCGCTCGGCCACGACTTCGCCGATCGCCGCCAGCAGAAGCGGCGTTGCAGCGGCGACGATGATCACCAGGATGTCCTGGATCTGTTGTGGATCGAAGCTCACGATCTGGCTCCCCAGGTGAAGCGCAGGCTGTAACGGGCGAGCACGTCGGCGGCGAGCACGCAGATCAGCAGCACGCCCTGAAAGGCCAGAGTCAGGTCGCCCGGCAGATGCAGGGCGATCTGCGCGTCCTCGCCGCCAACGAAGGTCAATGCGAGCACGAGGCCGGCGATGAATATGCCGACCGGCGACAGGCGCCCGAGGAAAGCGACGATGATCGCTGAAAAACCGTAGCCCGGCGAAATCGACGGCAGCAATTGTCCGATTCTGCCCGACACTTCGACGACGCCGGCGAGCCCGGCAAGACCCCCCGAAATCGCGAAGGCGGCGATGGCGATCGTGCGGTCGTTGAAGCCGCCGAACCGCGCCGCTTTGGGCGCCGAACCGACGAGCCGAACCTGATAGCCAAACAGCGTCTTCGAGAAGACGACCGCCGCGATCGCCACCACGATCGGCGCCAGGAGCACGCCGAGATGGAGGGAGCCGCCGTCGAACAGAATGGGCAGCGTCGCCTCAGGGTCGAGATTGACGGAGACGGGCAGATTGTGGCCGCCAGGATCTTTCCACGGACCGCGCACCAGCCAGTCGAGCCCGAGCTGCGCGACATAGACGAGCATCAGGCTGGTCAGGATTTCCGAGACATTGAGCCAGACACGCAGCAGCGCGGGGATCATCGCATAGAGCAGCCCGCCAAGAGCGCCGAGGATCATCATGGCGGCCAGGATCCACCAGCCGCCCAGCGCGCCCTGATAGGCGCCGCCATAGGTCAGCAGGCCAAGCCAGCCGCCGAGCGCGCCGCCGGCGATGAATTGTCCTTCCGCGCCGATATTCCAGAGATTGGCGCGATAGCAGAAGGCGAGGCCGACGGCGATCAGGATCAGCGGCGACGCCTTCACGGCGATTGCCTGAAGGGAATAGGATTGCGACAGCGGTTCGACGAAATAGACGTCGAATGCTTCGATCGTCGAGCGCCCCATCAGCGCGATGACGATTCCGCCGATCAGGATTGCGACGATCAGCGCGCCGACCGGCGCCAGTATTTCGCGAAGGGCCGAGCGCTGCGGGCGCGCGTCGAGATCAATGCGCATGACCGCCCTCGCCGCTCGCATTGGTTTGGCCCGGCATGCCCGCCATCAGCAGGCCGATTTCCTCGCGCGTCGTGCCGCGCGCCGGTAGAGCTTCTGAGAGTTCGCCGGTGTGGATGACGGCGATGCGATCGCTGATCTCGAAAAGCTCATCGAGGTCCTGGCTGATGATGAGCACCGCGGCGCCGCGCGCGCAAAGATCGAGCAAGGCCTGGCGGATTGTCGCGGCCGCCAGCGCGTCAACGCCCCAGGTCGGCTGATTGATGACGAGCAGCGCTGGCTCGCGCAGGATTTCGCGCCCGACCACGAACTTTTGCAAATTGCCGCCCGACAAAGTACGCGCCAGCGGATCGGCGCCGGATTTGCGCACGTCGAACGCTGCGATGACTTTCTGCGATTGATCTTTCGCAGCCACGCCATTGATGAAGCCCAGTCGCGTGAGGCCGTCCGATCCATGGCCGGTCAGCACGATATTTTCCGACAAGGTGAAATCGGGCGCCGCTGCATGGCCGTTGCGCTCCTCAGGCACGAAGCCGGCGTTGAGCGCGCGCCTTTCGCTGATGCCGAGCGCGCCGACCGGCGCGCCGTCGATGACGATCGACTCAGGGCGCGCCGCAAGGCTCTCGCCGGAAAGATTGGCGAAAAGCTCGGACTGGCCATTGCCCGCCACGCCGGCGATTCCCAATACTTCGCCGCCTTTCACTGCGAGTGAAACGCGCTTGAGCGAAACCCCGTGCAGAGATGGCGAGGGCGCATCGAGATGGGAGACGACCAGGCGATCCTTGCCGAGCGCATGGGCGCCCGCGGCGCGGACTTCCATGATCTGCGAGCCCACCATCAAAGCGGCGAGCGAGCGCGGCGTCTCTGCACGCGGATCGCAGGTCCCCACCAGCTTGCCGAGGCGCAGGATGGTGGCGCGGTCGCACAGGCGTTTCACCTCTTCCAGGTGATGCGAAATATACAAAAGCGCCCTGCCCTCGGCTTTCAGCCGGTCGAGCGTCTCGAACAGCTTTTCGGCTTCCTGCGGCGTCAGCACCGAGGTCGGCTCGTCGAGGATCAAAACCTTGGGGTCCTGCAGCAGGCAGCGGGCGATTTCGATACGCTGACGCTCGCCCGCCGATAGCGACCAGACCGGCCGGTTCGGCTCAAGCCCCATGCCATAGGCGCGCGAAATGCCTTCGATCTTGCCCGGCACATCCTGCAGCCTCTCGGACGGCGGCATGACCAGCGCGATATTCTCGGCGACGGTCAAATTGTCGAACAATGAAAAGTGCTGGAACACCATGCCAATGCCGAGCGCCCGGGCGGCGTTGGGATTGGGCAGCTTTATCGGGGCGCCCTGCCAGAGAATCTCGCCTTCGGTCGGCGCGAGCAGGCCGTAGAGCATCTTGACCAGCGTCGACTTGCCCGCCCCATTCTCGCCGAGCAACGCATGAACTTCGCCTGGCGTCAGACCCAATGTGATGTTGTCATTGGCGGTGAAAGCGCCGAACCGCTTGGTGATGCCGCGCACCGCCAAAAGCGGTGTTTCCGGCTGCCCTCCTCCCGCGCCCGTCTGCTCCAACCCAGCCTCCCAGCCAAGAACGGGTTGATATTAATCGCGGATCAAAACATAGCCAGCCTCAATCGACCCGTACTTATCTAATCAATCCATAAGCACTTTCGCATTGGGAACGAATGTCGTCCGAGGCCGCCACCTCGTCTGTCTCCGGTCAGGGCAAAAGAATAGTCGACCCTGTAGTCGCCCTGCCCTCCAGAGCCTCATGCGCCCGGGACGCCTCAGCGAGCGGCAGGCGTGAGGCGATGTTGACCTTGACGTCGCCCGATTGCACCACGCGGAACAGATCGCGCGCCATCCGCTCCAGCCGCGCGCGATCGGCCAGAAACGTGAACAGGGTCGGCCGCGTTGCGAACAGCGATCCTTTCTGGGAGAGCAAGGCGAGGTTGAATCCCTCGACCGGCCCTGACGCCGAGCCATAGCTGGCGAAAGTGCCGAATGGGCGCAGGCAATCGAGCGAGCCGAGAAAAGTCGCCTTGCCGATGCCGTCATAGACGACGGCGCATTTGGCGCCTTTGGTCAGTTCCCTGACCCGGACGGCGAAGTCCTCCTCCCGGTAGAGGATGAGATGTTTGGCCCCCGCCTTCTTGGCGAGCTTGGCCTTGTCGGGCGAACCGACCGTGCCGATGACGGTCGCGCCAAGCGCCTTGCCCCACTGACAGAGAATCTGACCGACGCCGCCCGCGGCGGCGTGCACCAGGATCGTATCGCCCGGCTGAACCTTGTAGGTCTGGCGCAGGAGATATTGCGAGGTGAGGCCCTTCAGCATCATCGCCGCGCCCGTCTCGTAGGAGATCGCCTTGGGCAATTTGACGAGGAATTTCGCCTCGACATTGCGCTCCTGCCCGTAAGAGCCGAGCGGCGCGACATAGGCGACGCGATCGCCCGGCTTGAAATCCTTCACGCCCTTGCCGACCTCGACGATTTCGCCCGCGCCTTCATTGCCCGGCGTGAAGGGTTTGACAGGCGTCGGATAGAGGCCCGTGCGATAATAGATATCGAGAAAATTGACGCCGATCGCATGATGACGCACTCGCGCTTCGCCGGGCCCTGGCGGCGGAAGCTCGACGTCTTCCAGCCGCATGACTTCCGGCCCGCCGTTCTCATAAATTCTGATCGCCTGCACGGACGCCTCCCCCCGATGATCCCTGAAAGACATGATTGTCCAACGGCCTAAGCCGCGCAAGGGGATGCCAGCGGCGACCACGGGCCGCTCGATCCGCGCGCCGCGGAAACCCCTTGTTTTGAATGAAAAACGCCGGACGATGAGAAAAAGCCGCCCCGAACCCCTCCTTAAGTCCTTGATATCCACCCGCCCGCCGCAACAATAAGTCCCGCGAATCCAGCCTTGTCAGCGCTTTAGCCTACATTTTAGTTTCGTACGCTGTTTTCTCAGACCCGTGCGTCAGAGGCCAACTCGCCGTCCGTGACGGGGTCTGGCGAGGCGCACGCTTATCCTACCCGACAATCTGTTTTTCAGAAAGAGAATGTCGAAACCTGCGTCCGCGCCCGCCGAGACAGGGCGCCAGACGATCGCGATAGAGGGCATTCCGTTGATGCTCACTGTCGATACGACACAGCGTCGATACGCACTTGCCAGCCATGGCTGACGACTCTATAGCATGCCCGGCCTCGAACATGCCGAGCCGCCGCGCAGCGCCCATCGTCTAGCGGTCCAGGACGTCGCCCTTTCACGGCGAAAACACGGGTTCGATTCCCGTTGGGCGCGCCAATGATTTCAATAAGTTAGCGACGAAATCGGGACCCGTCTCGGACGCAATACGGATATTATACGGAAAAGATGCCCCTGGCTCGCCACGGATAAAGGCGGACATCTCGGTTGGCTAAACGCCGCAAAAGCGGGAGCCCGAGATAACGCGCCGCGTCATCCACACCCGGTTCATTCGGTCGTCAAAACCGCAAGGACGACGCTGGCAAAAAAAAGGGCCGCCAAGAGTCTTGTGCTCTTAGGCGGCCCGAGCACCGCGATGGGGGAATGTCGCGGCGATATGAAGGCTCAGGGGAGTTCAATCTCGTGGCGAATGCGGCCCGCGACATGCTGCGATACGAAAGCCGCCTCCTGGACGGATGCGAACCTGTGCAGCGCAAGGCCCGCTGAATCCTGGTGGACAGGTCGGAGGGCTATGAGGCCGGCGACCGCAATTAAAACAACCCCAACGACAAGCGAGGCTAAGAACTGGCGGCCGGCTGACGATTGGACCTCATCAAGGTCCAGCCCCACCGCATGGCTTTCGTCGAAAACCTGATTGTCCATTTCGTGCTCTCCCCGTCCGCAATCCGTGGTCGACTTATGGAATAATCTTGAGTCGAATGATGTGGCGTTCACCACGTCCCGTGGACGCCGCTCTCATAACCAGTCGCTCGTTGCGAAGGTTCCGAGAGCGATATGGCGCTATCGAAGCAAGCGAAGACTCCCCCGCATTTCCAAGGTTTCGCCCCCATAAGGCCAAGGAAGCCCAAGGGCGCCTTTCTCACTCTGGCGGGAAAAGCTGACGCTGGCGGCTTGAAGGCGGCTCATGGGCCGCGCTGCGGGTCGTCGGGCGGTTACTGGGAATTTGCCCGATCATTCGCTAAGCGCATTCAAATCGACGTCGCCAAATTGCGCGAGCACGACCGCGTCCTGAAAATCGCCCATCGAGGGATCGCCGGTTCGCGAGAAGGCTACCGCGCCGGCATGAGCTTGTGCCGCGACCCGGGCTTGACGCTCCGCTGATGCGGCGCTTGGCGATTCCTTCGCCTCCCCGGCCGTCAGTTCGCCCTCGGCATTACGATCGAAGGGCACGACGACGTAATATGTGACGCTCAAGACCGATCGCCCCGCGTTAGCTTCTGGCACAATGAGCGCATTCGCCGGTTCACGACTTTGGGCCATCCCTTGCCCTGATATGCCACCGGCGCGCCGCGATGAAAGCCCAGATCGCTTCAACTAATCCGAAGGGCCAAGCGCCCTGCAAGAAGCCATACAGGGAGCCCAGAAGACAAGCGCCCGCGAACGCAAGAACGAACCAATGACTGCGGCTTTCGAGGGTGTAAAATATCAGCATCGCGGCGACCGCAAAGAGGCCGAAAAGCGTCAGCGCATCCATACTAAAACCGATCCGTTCCGTTCTTCACGACGACTTGCCAAACACGATTGGCCGCCGGCGCGCAAATCCTGGTGAGGCAGACTCGCGCAATGCCCGATTCTCGTGAATAAGGCTGCGGATGATCGCCAGCAATTCGCCAACGGCCGCGCGCGCGTCGCCATCGCAATCGGCGATGATGTCGTCGACTGTTCGATCCGCCCGCACAGGTCGCGGCGTGTCATCGGCCATGTCTATGGGGTCGAATGCGCGGCGGTCGGCGGTCCCACCATCGCGACATAGCCGCACGTATGTAGGTGCTTCGCAAGCCGGTCGGCGGCGAGCCGAGCGATCAGTTCATCGGCATCGCGGGCGCGCTTCTTGCCGTCGTAATGCCGCAACGCAAAGGCGAGAGACTCTGCAAGTCTTTCGTCATCGGCAAGCCTCAGTTCAGCGTTTTTGTCTGGCCGCATGGCTGTCTCTCCTGCCCGGTTCTCTATCTAGCAAAGGCGCACCGCTTCTGTTCCCTTTATGTTCTCACCGCAAGCTACGCGAGTCAACGGTAGCCTCTCAGTGTTCTGCGGACGGGATAATTCCGGGAGATTGATTAAGTGACGAAAAAATAAAGTGATTAGACAATGGAACCATATGTCGTATGGTCGACAGATCGTCGATGGGTGTCTTAGAGGCTCCGACGACAGAGAGACGTAGACGTGCTCCCGCCGCGTGAGGCAGTGGAGGGGCGTCAATGTCATTTAATGAATCCAGCTACGAGCAAACTCGCATCATGCGCGACGCCGTCGAAATGGTCGTGCGCCTCACACAAGAGGGCGAACATCGGCGCGACGAAATCGCGAAGATTATCTTTCGGATCGCCGACCAAATGACGTTCGACGCGCCAGCGCTCGCTAATTTGACGCTGTGTGAAATGGCCGACGAGGCGCGGAAGAAGGCTTGATGAGCAGTTGCGCCGCCGCCAGCATGGCACGTAGGACTTTGACCGACCGTGTTATGATCGCGAATGGCTAGAGTCATCAGTCTTGCCGAGCAAGTCGAATTGAACGGCCTTCGCGCAGAATTGGCTTTGGCGAAAATTGCCGCGTCGAACGCGCCGCCGATGAGTCCCTTCCTGAGCGGCAATGCGCTCGCGCGCTTCATCGCTGCGGAAGAAAGACGCATCTTCGTCACAGATCGCAAGATCGCGACGCTTGAGCAGGCGCGCGAACTCATGCTCGCCCTGCCCGAGCGCCATCAGTCCGGCAATTTGCCGCCGAACTTTTGATCAATGCCGCCGAGCGGGGCGATTACGCCAGTGTCGACGACGCTCAGGCGCAGCTCAGCCGGGCGCTGGCGGCCGAAGGGCTGCTCTGAGCGCCCCTCTCCGACGCCGTCACCCTATCCGACCTGATCGATTCGACGCTCGCGCCCGCCAAGCCTTCAACGGCGTTGTCGACCACATTTTTGATCACGCCTTCGAACTCCCTCAACATTTCGGCCGTGAGCTGATTGATGCGGCCTTGCGTATCGTCGGCTGAAATATTCGCGGCCATTTGCTCAAAACCAAGGGCGAGCGCATCGTTTGTGGCGAATACGTGCTGGGGATCAATCAGTCTTTTTTCAGCAAGTGCCCAGAAAAGAGCCGTGGCTTGATAGATGGCGAACATGCGCGTCGCCGTGCATTGCGCCGTCAGCTCAGCGTCTCTTGACAGTTTATTTGGCATGATTTTCCTCGATTTGTTCGAGAAGCTACCGCACCGCAGCATTTTCGGCGCCAAAGGAATTGGCTGCCATCGTCTAAGCGGGCCGACAGCGTCGTGCGATGGCGGCGCATTGATCTCAAAAGGGTCTTGGCGGCCGCTCCGCTGATAGCGAAGCACGGCGACGTCCGCATGACCGATCTGCGCGATTTCTTGACGGCTGACCGCCCGCAACGCGCTCGCAAGTCGATCGACGCGCAGCGCCAGGCGGTGTTCGATCCAACCGTCGGAGACTAGGCGCGAGCGGCCGACGTGGTGAGCCGCCACTAATTATTTACATTGCGCCATCGCGAAAATAGGCGTTGATCATTCTGAGGGGCCTCGATGGAGGCGAAGATGGTTCTAATTCCGATCGTTCTTGCGATAGGCGGCTTTTTATCGCTCGTGTATTGGCTCGATAAACGCACCAGTCCTTGGCCCAAATGAAAGCAGCCGCCGGCGTGAACCGGCGGTCGTCGCGGCCAAAGCGGAAAGCAACCGCCGGATCTCGTAATCGGCGGCCGAGTTCGAGGGACGAACTCGGCCTAAGTGTGAGGCGATTGCTTACGTCATTCTCGCGTCGCCGCCTCTCCGTCCTCACGCAGTATCGCCTCAGCAGCCTTGGCCTCCCGTCGCGGCGATTTCACCCGAAAGGAAGCGGCGCCATGCCACTCTCTCCCGATTTGCGCGACAAGCTTCTTACTTTCAATTGTCCGCAATGCCGTCACGCGCTGGCTAAGAAGGGCGCCTGGTTCATGGCGATGTCTCGAATCAAGTGCGGCGGGTGTGGACACACCGTGCCGATCACCTACGGGGACAAACTCGCACTATTCGAGAGCCATGCTCAATTGATCGACCCATAAGGCTGACGCCCGCTTTTGCGACCAATAATTCGGTCGCGCTGAGTCGGGCCGCGCGGGCTCTTGGCTTCGTCAAGCGATCAATTGGCTGCGGAATCGGCAACGGCGCGGCGGATGAATGTCGATTTTGAGCATAGTTGACGAGAGCGAGGACAGGCCACGCGAGGCTGAGGAAGGCGAAATGATTATCACCGCCGCGCATTACAAAGCTGCGCGCCAACTTCTTGGCTGGTCCCAATCTCGGCTAGCCGGCGAAGCGGGCATCAGCAAGACAACGGTCGCAACAGTTGAGAGCGGGGAGCGCAAAGTGCCCGCGTTGACCGTCTCGACGATCCGGCACGCCCTCGAAGCCGCTGGCGTCGAATTCACGAACGGCGGCCAACCGTGGGTGAAGCTGAGAAAGGCCTGAATGAAACCGCGCCCGCCCAACTCCGGCCGATGGAGCCGAACGACCATGACGGCCCATCTCGAATTGACCGCATTGATGCTCGCGGGGCTCGTTATTCTCGCGCTGGCCCAACGGATTTTGTGACGACTCGTCCATTGAGCGCGTTCACTATAAGAGATTGTTAACCTTGTAGTTTCGCGAAAATTTTATGTTTCTCAACGGCAGCCGACGGGGCGTGTTGCATTGAGCTCCGCCGGTCAGGGCCGCGAATGCTGGTAGGGCTCCTCGCGGCCCGCCCGACTACCTCATTTCCTTGAAGGAATTCGTATACATTTCGAGCGGCAACCCGTTGAACTGTTTAAGTCCCGGAGATCGAAAGGCCAGCTTATCGTCGCCCACTCAAGGCAATTTTTTCTCGAACCCCTCAGTCAACGGCTCGTCCGTCGTCTCGATGGTCATCGATCTCCACGTCACCCCGGGCCCGAGTGTCGCGCCCGGATTATAGGGATCCACCAGCATGATGCTCTTGGGGTTGTTCACATCAGTGAAGGCCTGGCAGATCGGCGCGGGTGATCGCCGAGGCAGACTTGCAAGCACCGTTTGGCACAGACCTGATGGTGAATGTCGGCGCCGTTCGACCATTCGTTGAGCTTCGCGTCGAAGCTGGCGCGCGTAGCGAGGCGCGGTCCGGGTTATGGCCCCTCTGCGTCCACCAGGGCGAGAAGCTTTTGCTGGCTTATATTGTTGCCGCTCGGGTCCGCGATCGTCGTCTTCTCACCGTTCGCAACTAGAACCAACACTGACGCCCATGCTTCGGCGGCCGTCGCCCTTTCGACGGTCTTTGCCGTTGCTCCTTTCCTTGGAATCAACGGCTCATAAGTGACCAGATAGGACATGGGAGCTATTCGACCTTCCGAGCTTCAACGGCCATTTCCGCCTGAGCGAGCTTGCAAGCTCAGCGGCGCGATAACGCGCCCGTCGCAGTCTCGTTCCAGAGCTAGACAAACCCGACGACCGCGATCGCCAACAAGATGGCCGCGTTATCCACGTTTGCGATCATTCGCGGTCTTTCGTCACCTTATGGGGCGGCAGGCGTTTTCCTGCTCATGAGCGGCCCATATCGGCCGCCTCTCTCACCGAAAGCGGGACGACATGGCGATTTTCATCGCACTCGGAACCTATACTGAGCAGGGGTTTCGCCAGCTAAGACAAACAGTCAGTCGCGCAGAAGATTTCAAACTCCTGGCTGTTCAATACGGAATGACCGTGAAAGACATCTTCTGGATGCGAGGCCAGCAATACGACATGGTCGCGACATTGGAAGGGCCGAGTTGCGCGACCGCGCAAGCCTTGCTGCTCGTCATAAACATGCGCGGGAACATTCGCACGCACCTGTTACGGGCATATGCTGCGGAAGAGATTGAGGCGTTTCTGGCGGAATCGGCTGCTGAACCGCCCGAGGAGGCGCTTGGATTAATCTCCAACGTCCGCCTCGAACCCGCCTTTGAGCAAAGCTGCGCGGTGAACGCACATCGGTCGCCGTTCCAAAGTCTCATATGACTCAGACCGACGATGTGTCATGCTGGAGAATGGCCAGAGTTATCAGTCTTGCTGAGCAAGTCGAGTTGAACGACCTGCGCGCCGAATTGACTTTGGCGAATCTGGTCACATCGAATGCGCCGCCACTGAGCCCCTTCCTAAGCGGCAATGCGCTCGCGCGTTTCATGGCGGCAGAAGAGAGACGAATCTTCGTCACTGATCGCATTGCTGAAATCGAGGGATAACGGCGTCGCCCGTCGCGACGGGCAGCGCATGCCCAGTAAATCCGCCGCTCCGCCTGTAATGGCCGCGCAAGCCGCGCTCGCGGGAATTGCCCTCAGCGGGGAGGATGATATTGACGCCCGCGACGTCGAGGCAGGTCAGCGGACGGCGCTGCGGATCGGTTAGGCTACTTGATCGGCGGTGCGCTTGTCCAATGTTCCTGCGCAACATCAGTCCATGTTGAACCGAGCGGCTGCATCGATAGCCACGTTTCAGCGAGTTTACCGCCTTCGGTCCTGTAAGACTGCATTCCGGCGCGGCTGCGCGGTTCGCCAGTCTTGGGATCGCTCCACTTGAATCGCATCGAGGTCGCCTTTCGCGATCGGCAGGATCGGTTGCCACAGGAAAAAGCCGTAGCGGGGCCGTCAGCCCGCGCGTCGCAGAATATCGGCAACCTGAGTCGCCGCCCAACGGCCGCCGCGTGCGGTCGCGATCCCGCGCTCGTTCAATGCGTCGGCAATAGCGCGCAGGGTCAGCCCCTGTGCCCTCAGTGGCACGATGACAGGCGACACGTTCGCAGCAAAGCGATCAGCCTCCGCCTTCACGCTTGCCGTCCCCTTGGCTTGTGCAGCCCCGATATGAGGGTTTCCGAGCCGAACGCCTCGCGCCTTGGCCGCAGCGAGCGCCGCGGTGGTGCGGGTCGAGATAAGCGCGCGCTCCTTCTCAGCGAGGGCCGCGTAAAGGTGGAGCAGGAATGGATCGGCGGAAGGGCCAAGATCGGCGACGATGAAGGGAACGCGCGTTGACATTAGACCGGATATGAACGCGACGTCTCTCGACAGCCGGTCAAGTTTGGCGACGACAACCGCGCATTTCAGCCGGCGAGCGTCAGCAAGCGCGGCCTTGAGAATCGGCCTGTGCTCCAGCGCATCGACGCCCTTGCCGGTTTCAACCTCGACATATTCGGCGACGACTTCGAAGTCTTGGGCGTCCGCGAACCGGGCGACCGCCGCGCGTTGCGCCTCAATACCAAGCCCTGACTTTCCATGGCCGGCCGAACTGACTCTGAGATAGGAAATCGTCGGCTGCATGGCGTCCTCACTCGCCTGTAAGAATTCTAAACAAGCATATTGTTTCCTTACAAGCCCAAAATCAACGCAGGAAAATAGTGGGAACCCGATAGGCATATGCCGTGTTAAAAGGGGCGACGGGCCGCTTGCTTGTCGCTGTCTGCCGAGTCATGGCTTTCGCTCCGCGAGCCTCCGGCCCCCTGAGGGGCCAAACATGTCAACCGACAATGCGCTTCTTGTTGAATCTGCGAGCACGCTCGCCGTAATTGCCTCGTCATATCAGCCCCTCTTGTTCCTAACGGGCGATCTGGCGGTTGTAGCGGCCAGTTCATCGTTCTGCCGCGACTTTCAGATAGACCCTGCAAGCGTTCGCGGTCGGCCGCTTTCTCAATTGGGCGCCGGCGAGTGGGATATGCCGAAGCTTAACTCGCTCCTCAACGCGACAGCTTCGGCGAACGCGGCGGTAGATTCTTATGAGATTGACCTTATTCGCAAGGATCGCGAACCTCGATCCCTCGTGATCAACGCACACAAGCTTGACGACGGCGACATGGAGCGAGTGCGATTGCTCGTGGCGATCACTGACGTCACGCTTGCTCGCGCCGAGTCCAGACAGAAGGACGATCTGCTTCGCGAGAAAGCCGTCCTTATGCAAGAGGTTCAGCATCGCGTCGCTAACAGCCTCCAAATTATCGCGAGCCTGCTTATGCAGAGCGCCCGCAACGTGCAGTCAGAAGAGGCCAGAGGCTACCTTCACGACGCGCATCAGCGCGTAATGTCTATCGCCGCCGTTCAACGCCATCTTGCAGTGTCAAGTCCGGAGGAAGTCGCGCTTCGTCCATATTTCGCTCACCTGTGCGAGAGTCTCGGCGCGTCGATGATCTTCGATCCCAAGCGGCTCTCCATTGAGACAATCGTTGACGACAGCGTCGTCTCAGCGAACGTGTCGGTAAGCCTTGGCCTCATCATCACCGAGCTTGTCATCAACGCCCTCAAGCACGCCTTCGCCGAAAATCGCCCCGGCAAAATCACGATCAATTACAAGTCGGAAGCCGCGAACTGGACGCTGTCGGTGAGCGATGATGGGGCGGGCATGCCGAGCGAACCGGAGAAGGTGAAGGCGGGATTGGGGACCGGGATCGTCGAAGCGCTCGCGAGGCATTTGGGAAGCGTCATTCGCGTGTCGGATGCTGAGCCGGGAACTTCCGTCACGATATTTCATGGCGAGGCTGCCGGCGGCGGCAATCTCCCTGCCGCTGCATAATGATGAGGCGCGAATAATAATTGCGCTTTTCGTGCAACCTTTACCCGAACCTTCCAGTTGCATGCGCAGACTCCGAGGAAGCTACATGTCCGAACGCAAGCCCGTCGTCCTGGTGGTGGAAGACGACCCGATCATTAGAATGGTGACGACGAGTTTCGTGTCTGACGCGGGTTTTGAAGCTGTTGAAGCCGACAGCGCGGACGAGGCTATCCGCATTCTTAAAGCGCGTTCGGACATTCATCTGGTATTCACGGACATTGGCTTGCCCGGCACGATGGATGGCCTGAAGCTCGCCCATTTTATCGCCACCCGCTGGCCGCCGGTGAAATTGGTCGTCGCGTCTGGGATGATGATTGTTGAACAGGGTCAGCTTCCAGCAGGCGCGAAGTTTTTCCCCAAGCCTTATCATCACAACGCCATTACGAAAGCGCTGACCGAAATGTTGTCGCCTCGCAATCGGCCCTCGCTGTCGGCGGCGTGAGTCTCATGTCAGGGCGTCGAGGATTCTGTCGCGATTTTCGTCGCCGCTTGTTCCTTTAATCGCGCCCGTCTGGCTTTGGCATAGGCGGCCCTGTCTCGCAATGGCTCTCGCCGCGCCTTCCCGCCAGCGCGCAAATGCGCCAGGGCCGCGCGCAGGTCAAATTACCGGTCTTAGGGCCTTGAGGATGTACCTATTGCTGCTAAAAAGATATCGGCCGGTTTCGTCCAAACGCTCGAACTCGTTAAACCATCCATTGAGTTCGCCGGCCGAAAGATCTCCGCGTACTCCGACAAACTTGTCTATGAATATTGATAGTCCCTTGCTGTAGAGGTCCCCGCTCCGCTCCGCCGTGCGGCGATCCAGTGGGCATTGCCGGAGCTGCCTATCTTGGTTCCTTGGATCTCGCGGCCGTCCGCGGAAAGCTGAAGATAGTCGCCGTCTTCGACAAGCTTATTTTGCCCGAGCAACAGCTGCGCTTTCTGCCAAGCGGCCGCATCGTCGTCTGGGGCCATGAACTCCCCTGAATCTCGCAAGTCGCCTTTTTGGGGGCCTGAGCCGACAGTGACGGAGAAAACATATCGCTTTAGCTTCGGCGGATTTCGACGGAACATCGGGTCGCTCTCCGTTGCTTTCTGTTAACCATAGAAAGCAGATCGGGGCGCCGCGAGCGAACGTCAAGGCTTTATTTTTCAAATCGAGGCACTAACCTGATTTCTGTCAAGTCACTGTCAAGTTGCTGTCAAGTTGCTGTCAATCGAAGACAAATGTATTCGAGCCGCTTTCTAGGTGAGCTGCCCGATTTCGAGCCACTGGCCGCTGGCAATACCATAAGCTCAGCTGCGGATTTCCGTCCAGATTTGCCGGAGTCTGGGTCGCTCCATCGCTTTCGGCGAGGTTTTGGCCGGCCCGTTCTGCTGAGCATACGGTCGCCGAGGCGCCGCCGATGGCCAGGCAAACCTGAGACGACTCGCGCCGTCACCCGTTTTGCCCGATCAAGCGGTGCGGCTGATCCAAATTGCAAAGAAGATAGCCGAAATCGCGCCAACGGCTATCAACGCGCCAAGCTGGCCATATTCGAAGTAACCGCCGGCAATGCCGAGCAGAACGAGAACAATTGCTGAGAGCCGGAGTGCCATTTGTCGCATGCCGCCGATACGATTGAGGCCGAGGACTGTTTCCGCGCGCGCACGAGACTTACGGGATGGCGTCGGTGCGCCGCACCGCGTTATCGCTTGCCACCGCTGTCCGCAGGCGCCTGGGCGCCCCGGGTCAGCTTCACCCGCTTGCCCGCGCGCTGCTCGACCGCCGCGGCATAGGCGGCCTGGGCGACGATGACATCGCGGCAGAGCGCGAGGGCAACGCTCTTGGCGGCGCGAGCGTTGCCGGCGGGCCTCAAACAAGTGGCAGGGATAGGGTCAGACGCGCCGACCTGGCCTGTAAAGGCGTAGAGCGGCTCAGTCAGCGCTCGGGCGCCGGTTTTGGCTTCGCTCTGTTAAAATCTGCCCACATCGGTAAGACCAAGACGAGGGAGATGAGCCAGATCACCGCCGCAAGTGCTTCATACTCTCGGCGATAGACGAAAGCGGCAATCAGAGCCAAAAAGACTGCCAATATCCAACTGAACGTTCTCAACATCGCTGCGGTTACCTATCCATGCGACAGATATTTGAAATTAAATTGGTAGCCCTTTAATGTGAAGAAGCAAGCGCGCTCGTTCCTTTCAATTTACGATTGGTTACCGGCTCGTTTTTTGCAGCGCCTATCCGCAGGCGCCTGGGCGCCGTGCGTCAGCTTCACCCGCTTGCCGGCGCGCTGTTCGACCGCGGCGACGAATGCGGCCAGGGCGACGATGACATTGCGGCAGAGCGCGAGGGAGCCAGTTCGATTATGGTCGCGATCCCTACCATCACCTTGAAAATAGAGGCCGATCTTCTCACTCAGACTCGATTTCGCTGGCTACTATGCGAGGGCGACCAGGTTTTGCTTCGCTGCCAACATTCCTTTGAAACGATGGGTGAGGCGGAGGCGGACGGGAACAAGGCTCTTGAGAAGCGGATCAAAGAATTGCGGGCGCCGCCTTCACCGGAATGGCCCGGGTCGGCGTGACCGATACCGTCGCCGGTCGCCGCAAGGCCGCGCCGATAAACGGAACGCCCGTCGAGAACTTCGACGCCACGTCGGCGGGCGACATTTTCAGCGTCTTATCCGCGACCATTCCCCCCAATCGTCTCCGCATTCGCCTTTACTTAACGTCGCGCCGCTAAATTCTCGGGTAGGACCTTGTGGGGCGGAAAATGGAACGGCATTTCTTGCGCGAGAGCGCGTTCGTCATTGCGACACTGGCGTCTATCGCATTTCTCGCCTCGCAAGGCGGCACAGTCGCTTCGACCTCCCTGGCCTCCCCCTATTCGCTTCTCGCGCCCGTCGTCGCAACCAGCGCATCGCCGAGCAATGGCCGGGCAGTCCATAAGCAGAGAGCGTCGTCCTGCTCCTGGGGCGAACGCGACGCGCCAACCGATTTCGGCTGGCGCTGCGTGCCTGCGTGGTAGCTTTGGAAGAAACGTTGAGCCGCCGACTGGGCTCAAACTGAACCCTGAAAGACAAGGGAACGATCGGCCAAAGCATTCCCGCCCGGGGCCAGAACGCCATGCGTCAGTTTGAGCGTTTCGCAAGCCGGGCGAGTCGGGCTAGTGTTGGTCGGACGGGAGGCGTTCGATGATTCTACGATCAGTTCGATACATGGCCTTGATGGTTGCAATTTCGACGGGGCTTGGCGGCTGCCTCGAACCTTTGGGGCGGCCACCCTACAACCACAGCCTCAGCGCGAAATATCCGGGGCTCTGCCGGCTTGGCCAACGCCCTGGCGGCGATTACTCATCCTATTGGTGCGAGCGCACGCACGCGCATTAGGACGACGACCATGTTGACGCCGTCCTGGTTCTCTTCCTCCGACAAATCCGCCGGCTGAGCGGCGCCGCCGGCATGGCCGGGCGAACTCGCCTATCCGGTTCGCTCAATTATTGTTCTCTTGCGCAGCGGCCCGGCCCTCTTCGAGCCCGGCCGAGACAGCATCCGGCTCGGTCGAAGCGCCGCGCAACACCACCACCGTGGCGCCGACTTTGGCGCGATCATAAAGATCGGTCACGTCGTCATTGGTCATGCGGATGCAGCCCGACGAAACCGCTTCGCCGATCGTATCGGGCTCGTTCGAGCCGTGAATGCGGTAGAGCGTGCCGGCAATATACATGGCGCGCGCGCCCAGCGGATTGTCGATGCCGCCTTCCATGTGGCGCGGCAGATCCGGGCGGCGTTTCAACATCTCCTGCGGCGGCGTCCAATCGGGCCATTCGCGCTTGTTGGCGATGTGGCTGACGCCCGTCCATTCGAAGCCGGGACGTCCAACGCCGATCGCATATTTCATCGCCTGGTGGCCGGGCAGCACGAAATAGAGGCGTCGCTCGCCGGTGTTGATTATGATCGAGCCGGGTGAATACGGACCGTCATAGTCGACCATTTCACGCGGGATCGGCGCAGCCACCGGGGCCTGGTCGTAATTGTCGACGGCCGGCGGATAGGAAAATACGCTGATGTCGGCGGCGGCCTGTGCGCCGTTCGAAGCAAAAACGAGCCCAGCGATCAGGCCGACGCTCGCCAAAATAATTCCCCGCATTGTCTGTCTCCCTCTTGCCGCCCTGAGATAACGCGACGGCGCCCCTTGGGGTTCCGGTCTCGATGACATGAGAGCGGCGCGCCCGATCGACGCTTACGGGATGGAGCGGAGGAGCCACTCGCACGAAAAAAGGCCCGCGACTTTTGTCGGCGGGGCCAATCGGCGCGAGGTGCTGGGGAATTGGGGCTCGCCCATCCGTATACGGAGATGGCCGCTGAAATGTTTCGGCCGCCCTGAATGAAATTTCTCCGACCGGGGTCGAGCCCGCTCCGTTCAGAACTTGACGCCCATTTGTGGGGAGAGCCCGCCGTCGGCGCCGTTGCCCAACGTTACCGGGCTGTCATAGGACGTGCCATTGTCGAAGCCCATCGAGCGTTCAAAGAATTTCTTCCGCCCCGCCGCCAGGCGAGCGGCCTTCTCCGCCGCCTCGGAGTTGGGCTGGGCCGGCGAGGAAGCAGCGTTTGCGCTTTTATGGGCGGGTTTCTTGGCATGCGCTTTGGGTGCGCCGGCTACTGCCGGATCGCCGTTGGCGAGGGTCGAATCGCTTTGCGCGAAAGCGGCCGAACCGAGCACGCACAGCGAAAAACCGACGAGAAGGCCAATGCGAGGACCAACCATGCCAACCCCCAAAATGTTCAAGCAAAACACGAAAGCCGAGGAGTTTGGCGTCTTCATGACATGAAACCAGCAAAGCGCCGCGCGATGTCTGTCCTCACGCATTCGTGTGAGACGCCGCCGGCCCAGTCAATCGCGGCGGGGAACCCAACCGGGAAGGCCGCATTTTCCTGAAAAGCAAATTCAGTTTTGGCACGCGAGGCGTCATGACAGGAAAAATTCTCAAATTCGGCGTGCTTTTGATCACGCTCATGGCCCCCGTCGCGAGCTATGCCGATGGGATCGGCAGCGTCACTGGAACATCCACGCCTCAGGTCGTGACGCCGACGACCAGCGCGCCGCCACAAACGCCCGCCTACCCCCAGCAGCCGCCAGGAACGACGGGCCTGGGCGGCGTCGGGTCGCCCACAGGCATAGCGCCTTACCGCGCGAGCCCGCCGGGAGTCGTGAAGCCCGCTCATTGAACCGGGCGTCTTCCGGCGCGCGCTTTAGCCGATGAAATCGCTAAATCGCCAATTGGCTTGCTCGGCGGCGATATCGACGAAAGCCCTGACCTTCGCCGACAACAGGCGGGCGGCGGGATAGACGGCCTGGATCGGCAGCGGCGGCGGTTCGAACTCTCGCAAGACGATCTTCAGCCGGCCGTCACGCAATTCGTCGGCGGCCTGATAGGCCAGCACCATCGCCAATCCGCCGCCGCGCGCGGCGTGCCATACGCCGGCATCGGCGCTGTTGGTTACATAATGCGGCGCGATCGCAATCCGCTGCTCGCGCCCGTCGCGGCTGAATCGCCAGTCCGAAGCGCCGCCGCCGAGGCCGGCAAAGTGAATGATCCTATGGCCGGCGAGCTCGCCGGGATTTCGCGGCTCGCCGTTGCGCTCGAGATAATCGGGGGATGCGATCACGATGCGTCGCGTCTCGCCGAGATGCCGCATGATCAGGGTGGAATCGGGCAAGTGTCCTATGCGCACCGCCAGATCAATCCCGTCCTCGACGAGATTGACGGTCCGATCCGACAATTGCAGTTCGCCGACAATATCGGGATAGCGCTGGAGAAAGGCGCACATCAAAGGCGCGACATGCAGCCGGCCGAAGGCGAGCGGCGCCGATACGACGAGCCGCCCGGTTGGCGTCGAGCGTTCCGCCTGCGCCGATCCGTCGGCCTCTTCAAGATCGGCAAGGATGCGCCGCGCCCGTTCGAGATAGCGCGCGCCGGCGTCGGTCAGGCTCACCGAGCGCGTCGTGCGTTGGAGCAGGCGCAGGCCGATCCGGTCTTCGAGAGCGGCGACAACACGGGTCACTGCCGAAGCCGACAGGCCGAGTTTTCGCGCGGCGGCGGCAAAGCCCTTGAGGTCGGCGACGGCGACGAACGCCGATAAACCATCGAAACGATCCATAACATTATTGCATCATGCGCAATGATGAACTGTCAATTCTCAATATTATCGCGTGAGGAGAAATAGCGCAAAACTTACCCGGGCGGCGACGGCTCGCCTCCCCAAGGAGGATTTCACCATGACGCGAATTCACACCCCAGCTTCCATCGACGCCGCTCCCACCGCCGCGCAGCCCCTGCTGGAGGCGGTGAAAAAGCAGTTCGGAATGGTCCCCAACCTCTTTCGCGTCGTCGCCAACAGCCCTGCGGCGCTTGAAGGCTATCTCGGCCTGAACGGCGCTTTGGCGAAGGGCGGCCTCGACGTCCGGACACGCGAACGCATCGCGCTCGCCGTCGCCGAAGTCGACGGCTGCGATTATTGCCTGTCGGCGCATAGTTATATCGCCAAGAATCTCGCCAAGCTCGACGATGTCGAAATCGAAGCGAGCCGCAACGGTTCGTCGCATGACCCGAAGGCCGCCGCCGCCGTCCGCTTTGCCGTAAAAATTGTCCGCGAGCGCGGCCATGTGAGCGACGCCGATGTTGCCGAGGCGAGGAGCGCCGGCTTTGACGACGCGCAATTGGTCGAGATCGTCGCGCATGTCGCGCTCAATGTTCTGACCAATTACGTCAACGTCGTCGCGGGCACGGAGGTTGATTTTCCGGCGGTCTCCCCTGCCCGCGCGGCGGCCTGAGCCGTACTTTCTCTGGCGTCGGTTGTGTTCGCGGCGGGCGGCGTCACAATTGGGTTCATCGCTTGCCAGCCTGGAGATCAAACATGTCGCGTCCACCGCTTCCCCCGTTCACCGCCGAAACCGCCGCGCAAAAGGCCCGCATGGCGGAGGACGCCTGGAACACCCGCGAGGCCGCGCGCGTGGCGCTGGCCTATACGGAAGACAGCCGGTGGCGAAACCGGGCCGAGTTCATCGCCGGCCGCGCCGAGATCGAGGCCTTTCTGCGCCGCAAATGGGCGCGCGAGCTCGATTACCGACTCATCAAGGAATTATGGGCGTTTCACGACAATCGCATCGCCGTGCGCTTCGCCTATGAATGGCGCGACGACAGCGGTCATTGGTTTCGCTCCTATGGCAACGAAAACTGGGAGTTCGACGGCGAGGGATTGATGCGCCTGCGGATCGCCAGCATCAACGACCTGCCGATCGCCGAGGCCGAGCGCAAATATCATTGGCCGCTGGGCCGGCGTCCTGACGACCATCCCGGCCTCAGCGAGCTTGGCCTCTAGGAGTGTTCCATGTCCCAACAGCGCGCCTATGTCAGCGACATCGCCTTCACCCCCGCGGTGAAAGCGATGCAGAGCGCCAGGGGATCGCGCGCCGCCTATGCGCATATGGAGGACGGCGGTGGCTGGCGGACCGAGATTGACGACGATCTCGCCGCCTTCATCGGGGCGCAGACCAGCGTGTTTCTCGCTACCGCCAACGCCGAAGGCCAGCCCTATATCCAGCATCGCGGCGGCCCGCCCGGGTTCCTGCACGTACTCGATGCCAAGACGCTCGCCTTCGCGGACTTCCGCGGCAACCGGCAGTTCATTACGCTCGGCAATCTCGCCGAAAACGCCAAGGCTTATCTGTTCCTGATCGATTATGCGCGCCGGCAGCGCGTCAAAATCTGGGGCGAGGCGCGCGTCGTCGCGGACGATCCGGCGCTGCTCGCGGCGCTACGGCCAAAGGATTACAAGGCCGTGCCCGAACAGGCGATCCTGTTCAAGGTCGCGGCATGGGACGCCAATTGTCCGCAGCATATCCCGCAACGTTTCGAAGCCGCCGACGTCGCCGCCGCGCTTGCCGATCGGGATCGCCGGATCGAGGAGCTTCAAGCGGAGATCGCGCGGCTGCGCGGCGAAAGCGAGGGTTCGCGCCGCGGGCAATGAGCCGGCGCCGCGAATCGCCGCCATGCCGTCGAATCGTCTGGTCATGGCGGCGCGCGTCTTTTAGCGTGCGTCCCTCAGCGCGTGGCGTAGCGTGCGCCCTTGACGGAATCGCCGATCGACACCCACAGGTTCGGATCTTCCTGGGACTGGCGCTTAACAAACCGATAGCCGGTCGCATTCCACGGGCGGATTTCGTCGGACAGGTTGTCGAGGACGAACTCGCCGTGGTCGGTTTTGACAGTGAGGATCGCATGTCCCTCGCCTTCGAGGTCGCGAACGATCGTCATCAGCAGCGCCTGGCGGGGAAAGCCTCCGTCAAGCAGAAGCTTGCGCTTGTAGAGCGCGTAGATTTTGCAATCGCCCTTGCCGTCGACCGGATAGTCCCAGTGATCGAGCATGGTGCCCCAATGGTCGAAATTGCTGATCGGTTCTATCGAGGAATTGACCTTGCGGTTGATTCGATCAAGTACCGCCCAGGCCTGTTCGGTGAGTCTCACGTCGACAGCGGGAAGGCGCTGAACATCGCATTCCTCCGGCCGGCGGCCGCAGAAATCCACCCAGCCGTAGGGCACGCTGGTTTCGGATCCCACCGCGGCATAGCTTGTCTGCAGCAGGCGGCCCTGCGCACCGGCGCCCCATGTCGCGGCCAACAGCAGCATGGACGCGGCGATAACAGACTTGACCGACGCAAACCGCATAACAACGACCCCAGCGCTAAAGCTGAAGTCACGGTGCCAAACGCGATTTGCAGTCGATCTAAATCAAATAATCAAATTCTACAGATGAGCATTAATTCTTGTGGCTACGATAGAGTATATATTGCAATAAAGGACACGGTATATTTTCGGTTACGCGTCGCTGTATATCAATGATTAGCGCGCGAGCGCCGGGCAAGCCGGATCGTTCGCTTTGCGCTACAGTTGCAGCGCCGCAGAACCAAATCTTACTTTGATGCTTGTCCGCGATATTTTCTCAGAAAATTTGATCGCGACGCTCCCATTTACCGCGAGGCAGATCTGGCGCCTATCTCGCTAGTCGCTTTGCTCACCGTCGGCCGATGCTTTCCGGCCCTCGCCCACGCCGGGCGCGATGCGAAAATTCAACTTCGCGCCGCTGAACGATAGGGTGATTTGCCGCTGCTCGCCGTATCCCAAAACTTGCGTGTCGATCACGAAAGTCGGCGCGTCCGCCCATCTTCCCTTGGCGCCGGGGATTCCCGGAGAGCCAAAGCGTGGCCCGAAACGGCGCGTCAGTCCGCCGCGCTCGACGACCAGCTCGCATGCGAGATGAGGGGCGAAGCCTCCAGCGCCGCGACGACCGCCTCCATCTCGTCGGGGTGGACGGCCGTGCTGATCAACGTAGCGGCGAGTTCGGTGACATCCTCGCTACGCTCGGAAACCTCGATGTCTCTGAGCGGGTAATTCGCGCGCTCCAATTGTTCGGCGAGGAGATCGCGGGCTTCGCCGACATGTTCGGCCCGGGTCAGGACGTGAACCTCGTAAGTCGCCTCGGCTGATCGTTCGTCCATCGGGGTGCGGTTGATCCGGTTGACCAGCGGCCGCAACAAGGTGTTGCCGGCCAGAACCGCCACCGTCAGGATGCCCGCTTCCGCCGCAAGATCGACGCCGCAGAGCGCGCCGACGGCGGCCGAGCACCATAGAGTGGCGGCGGTATTGAGCCCCCAGACATGGCTGCCCTCCTTCATGATGACGCCGGCGCCGAGAAATCCGATGCCCGACACGACATAAGCGGCGATCTGGCTCGCGCCCGCCTGCCCGTTGAGATGCAGGCCGAGGGAAACGAATGAGGCGGCGCCGACCGCGACGAGAACATTGGTGCGCAGGCCCGCGCTGCGCTGGCGATATTGCCGCTCGGCGCCGATCGCGGTGGCGAGCACGAAGGCGAGCGCGATATGCAAGGAAAAGCTGAAAAGCTCGCCGAGATCGATTGGATGAAACATCGCCGTCGCGATCTCCGGATATTTTCAGGATTCGCTCCCCGCCGACGCCGTTACCATCATCTGGCGAAGAACCCAATGCGCGCGGCGATGCCGCCGGAAGATTCTTTGTTCGGCGGACGCGGCCGCACTGAGGAAAGGAAGCTTCCGCGTCGCTGACCATTGCGCGACAGCCCCACGTAAGTCGGGGCGCATAGCGTCGCCCATGCGCGGCGCGCTCCGTTTGCGCCGCCCCGGACCTCATCCCCTTCGGACCGACGGTCTGAGGACAAGCACGGACGCAGCCGATGAATTTTCACCAGGCCGGGAGCCTTTGGCGCGAACGTCCCGACCTCGCGCCAGGCCCCGCTCTGCTGCTGACGTCAGGCGGCGACGAGCGCATTCATCTCGATCCGAAGACGCGACAAAACCGTTACGCCACCACAGCGACGCCGCGACCCGATGAGGTTTTCCTGTCCTCATCGACCGCCTCGACAATCACGCCGCGCGCCTATCGCGCCGCCGAGGCGGCCTGGGCGGAATTGTCGGCAGATTCGCCGAGCGGATATTCGCAAATCGATCGTCTGTTTGACGATCTGCGGGGGCGGCTCCTCGCTCTGTTCGGCGCCGCCGGCGGCAATGTCGTCCTGGCGGGCTCGGGGACGGAAGTGGAGCTTATCGCGCTGGCGATCGCCCGAAGCATAGCCCCAGGCCCACTGACCAATATCGTGGTCGCGCCGGCAGAGACCGGCAGCGGCGTCCTGCGGGCGGCGGCGGGCGTCCATTTTCTCGATTCCACCCCGTTCGGCGAGGACAGAAACGCTGGAAAGCGCCTGAACGGCTGGGTGGACGCGGATATCAAAGCCGAGACGGTCGAAATTCGCGATTCCCCCGGCAATCCGCGCACCGACGCCGCTATCGATTCCGACGCGCGCGATCGCGCCCATGCCGCGCTCGCCGCGGGCCGCAATGTCCTGCTGCACTGCCTCGAAACATCAAAGACCGGCCGCTCCGGCGTGACCGCCGCCGCAGCCGCGCAAATCGCCGGGGATGCGCCGGAACGGGTGGTCGTCATCGTCGATTGTTGTCAGATGCGCAGTTCGCGGCGCCTCATTCGACAACATCACGAGCGCGGCTTCATGGTCGCCATCACCGGCTCGAAATTCTTCGGCGGCCCGCCTTTTTCCGGCGCTCTGCTGCTGCCGCCGCGCCTGTTGCGACGGATCGGACGTTTGGCGCTTCCCGACGGATTGGCCGATTACAGTTCGCGGCTCGACTGGCCGGAGGGCCTGCGCGCCAGGACCGAATTGCGTTGGCGCCATGAAGCCAATCTTGGCCTCGGGCTGAGATGGGTCGCCGCGCTCGAAGAGATGGAGCGCTTCTACGCCCTGCCCGGCGATCTCAGACGCAAGGCGCTGACAACCTTCGCAGATGAGGTAAGAAAACGCTCCCAATCGGCTGATCATATTCACGAGATCGGCAGGCGATCGTCTCCTTGCGCGCCGGATACCATCCTGTCCTTCGCCATGACTCACCCCGACGGCGCTCCTTTTTCTCCCGCCGAAACGGCGGCGGTCCACGCGCGCTTGCGTCAGCGCCGCCCGGAATCTCCCGAGGGAAGCGGCGACACGCGGATTTTTCATCTCGGGCAGCCCGTCGCCATCGGGTCGCGAACGGCGCTGCGCGTCTGCGCGAGCGCTCCGCTGATCAGCGACATCGCCGAGCGCGTCGTCGCCGGCGAGACGATAGAAAGCGCCTTCTCCCGATGGGGCGAGAATATTGACCAGCTATTTGCTAAATGGGTGCGCATGACCACGGAAATTTCCGCGCGATGTCGCGTGGAAACCCCGGTCGGGCAAATTTTCGAGCGCGCGCAATGAGTGAGGATCTCGACCCGCAGGATTGGGAGGCGTTTCGCCGCCATAGCCACGAAGCGCTGGACGGCATGATCGATTTTCTGCGGACCACGCGCGAACGCCCGGTCTGGCAAAATGCGCCGGCGCATGTTCGCCAGCATTTTCAAACCCCGCTGCCGCGTCATCCCCGTGAATTTGCCGCGGTGCTCGAAGATTTCGACGCCAACATCAAGCCCTATGCCGTCGGCAATACGCATCCTCTATTCATGGGCTGGGTGCACGGAGCCGGAACGCCGGTCGGCATGATCGCGGAAATGCTCGCCGGGGGCCTCAACGCCAATTGCGGCGGCCGCAACCATATCGGCATCGCGGTCGAAAACCAGATCACGCAATGGGCGGTCGAGCTTTTCGGTTTTCCTCAAGGCGCCAGCGGCGTCTTTACGACCGGCTCGTCCGCCGCGAATTTCCTGGGGCTGCTCATCGCCCGCGATGCGGCGATGGGGCATGAAATACGTCGCGGCGGCCTCACCGCCGCCGACGCGCAGCTTACCGCCTATGCTTCCGCCCACGCCCATGGCTGCGTTGCGCAGGCGACGGAGCTCGCCGGCATCGGCTCATTGCATTTGCGAGCCATTCCAGCCGACGCCGCGGGGGCGCTCCGGATGGATTTGCTGGAAGATGCAATCGAGGGCGATCTCGCCGCGGGACGGCGCCCATTTCTCATCGTTGGAACCGCCGGAACCGTCGACACCGGCGCTATTGATCCCCTGCAAGGTTTGGCGGCGTCGGCGAAGAAACATGGCCTATGGTTTCACGTCGATGGCGCCTTTGGCGCATTGGCGGCGCTGAGCGCGACGCTCCGCCCCCGGCTTCTGGGGATCGAGCTTGCGGACTCGATCGCCCTCGATTTTCACAAATGGGCGCATGTTCCCTACGACGCCGGCTTTCTGCTGGCGCGCGACGGCGCCATGCATCGCGGAACCTTCGCCGACGCTGCCGCCTATCTCCGCCGCGCGCCGCGCGGCCTCGCCGCCGGCGAAATATGGCCCTGCGATCTTGGCCCCGATTTGTCGCGCGGATTTCGGGCGCTGAAAACCTGGTTCACGTTTCAAGTGCACGGGGCCGACAAGATCGGCGGCGCCATCGAGGCGACCTGCGAACACGCCCGCTATCTGGGCGAACGCCTCGCGCCATCCGATATTTTCGAGCTTCGTGCGCCGATATCGCTCAATATCGTCTGTTTCGCGCTGAAAGCAGGTTGGCCCGATCAGGCCAACGAAGCGATCGTCATCGACCTGCAAGAGCGCGGGCTCGCAGCGCCGTCGACAACCAGCCTGTCAGGGCGCCCGGTCATCCGCGCGGCGATCGTCAATCACCGGACGACGCGCGCCGACATCGACCAGTTCGTCATGGCGCTTGATGAGGCGGCGAGGCGACTCACCCCTTGACGACGCTCGGGATCTTCTCTGCCGGCGGCGTATTGCGGCTGCGCTGCGAGCGCACGATTCCGTCGATGATCGTCATGCCGATGCCCGGCAAGTCGCCCAGTTGCACGCTTTCCAGCAGCGTCTTGCCGGCCGAATGCTGGGCGCGGTCCATGAAGACGAAATCGGCGGCGCGGCCGACTTCGATCAGCCCGCAATCGAGCGCGCGCATGCGCGCCGTATTGCCGGTGGCGAAGCAGAAAGCGACTTCGGCGGGGACGTCGCCGATCGAGGACAGCATCGAGACCATGCGGATGACGCCGAGCGGTTGCACGCCGGAGCCTGCCGGGCCGTCCGTGCCCAGGATCACGCGGCTCAACTCGCCGAGTTCACGCGCCGTGCGCAGCGTCAATAGAGCAGCGCGCTCATTGCCGTTGTGGACCAATTCGAGACCGCGTTTGCAGCCCTCGCACAGACACACGATCTGATCGTCAGGCAAAGCGGTATGCCCGCCATTGATATGGCCGATGACGTCGGTGTCAGCCTCCAGCACGACATCCTTGTCGATGAGGCCGGAGCCGGGAATAGAGGGACCGCCGGTATGGATGGTGCTGTTGATCCCGTATTTGCGCGCCCACGCCACCATTTTGCGCGCCGTCGCGCCATCTTTGACTCCGCCGAGCCCGACTTCGCCGAGATAGCGCACGCCCGCGTCGGCCAGCTCCTTGAAATCATGCTCCTCCATGCCCGGCTCGATGACAGGCGCGCCGGCATGAAGCTTGACGCCGCTGGCGCGAAACGACGAGAATGTCCGCTGCGCATAAATCGCCATCGCCTTCAGACCGACGATGTCGCGGGGCCGACCCGGCGTGTGAACTTCGCCGGCAGACACCATGGTCGTGACGCCGCCGTGCAGGGACGAATCGATCCATCCGGTCTGATTCTGGCGCGGCGTCCAATCCCCCGCGACAGGATGGACATGGCTGTCGATCAGACCAGGTGAAAGCGCGACGCCATGAGCGTCGATGACAGTCGTCGCGCCTTCCGCGTCGATGTCCTTGATGCGGCCGATCTGCGCAATGCGCCCGTCGATCGCGACGATCGCATCCGCGTCGAGAATCGGATTGCCGATGTCGCCGCTCAGCATCAACCCGATATTTTGGATGACAAGCTTGGCCGGACCGCGCGGCGTCGTGGGTTCCTCATGCGCCATCGGCGCTCTCCTTGGCTTGATGGACCATTTTTGGGCAGACCGCGCCAGATGCTCAAAGTCATTGACGCGAGCTCAAATTCATTTGTATACAAATGATATCGGACTCGCAACGCGCTCTAAACGAACAAGCCAGGTTTATTGACGAGGACAAATGTTGTTCCACGGAATTAATAGACTTATATAAGCGCGGCCTTGGCGCGAAGTCGTGCGGAGATAACCAAGCCGAATTGGTGAACGATGAGCAATTTCAATCAGGAAACCGTCCTTAGCGTCCATCACTGGACTGACCGCTTGTTCAGTTTCAAGACGACCCGCAATCCGGCCTTCCGCTTCCAGAACGGCCAATTCACGATGATCGGCGTCGAAGTCAAAGGCCGCCCCCTGGTGCGCGCCTATAGTCTGGTCAGCGCCAATTACGAAGAAAAGCTCGAGTTCTTCAGCATCAAGGTCGCCGACGGTCCGCTAACGTCGCGCCTGCAACATCTGAAAGAAGGCGACCCCATTCTTGTCAGCCGCAAGGCGACCGGCACGCTGGTGCTCGACAATCTCAGCGCCGGGCGAAACCTCTATCTCCTGGGCACTGGCACGGGTCTCGCGCCTTTCCTCAGCGTCATCAAGGACCCCGAAACCTATGAACGCTTCGAACGCGTCATTATCGTTCACGGATGCCGCTGGGTCGCCGAACTCGCCTATGGCGATCTGATCGCCAATGTGTTGCCCAACGACGAGCTGGTCGGCGAAAGCATCCGGGAGAAGCTGACCTATTATCCGACGGTCACCAGGGAGCCGTTTCGCCACAACGGCCGCATTTCGCTGCTCATGACATCAGGCAAACTGTTCGAAGATGTTGGCCTTCCGCCGATTTCGACGCAATCTGACCGGTTCATGCTGTGCGGCAGCCCCGCTATGCTCGCCGACATTAAAACCATCCTGAAGGACAAGGATTTTGTCGAGGGCAATCATGGCGCGCCCGGTCATTATGTCGTCGAGAAGGCGTTCGTGGAGAGCTGACCCGGCGCCGCTCCGTCAAACGTGATCGCACCGCTCGCGCCGAAGCTCACCCGGCCGACGTTTCCGTTTCCTATCCGGCAACATTCCATGATACAAAGCATCCAGAGAGTCATGCGGCTCTACCGAAAATGAAACAGGCGCGTTCTGACGCGTTAGCAGGAGTGGCGAAATATGCCCGCATTCCCTAGAAGCCCGGTCGCAGGTTCGATAGCAGTCCTGGCGATGGCCGCGGCGCTTACGTTTTCGGTGAATGCCAGCGCGCAGACTTCGCATCGGCCAATTCACCACAGAGCGCATGCAACAGGACCGCGCAAACCCCTCTATGCCCCCCTCGCGCCAGGCGTGGAATTGCAGACCAGCACCTACGCCGACCCGGGGTCGGAAAATCATTATTACAGCGATACCGTCGCGGCGGGTCACGCCGACTTGCAGGACATTCGCTTTCGCTACGGTCAATCGCCTTCGACGCAATATAACTCGGACGAGCCCCTGTTCCGCTTCTGAGTGCTACCGACCGGGTCTGGATAGAGTCGCGGGCGCTCCGAACCGAGGCCTCCGCTTGGGCTTTCATCGATCGTGTGCGCCGCCGGGAAGGCGGTTCGCGCCTGGCTCGGAGGAAGAACGCGCGCGCGGCACGCTGAGAGGCTGAGACGGCGGCGCGATTGCGAACGTTCTATTGCCGATGCCTTCGGCGAGGGCGCCCATTGCTAGGACCACACTTGTGACGGCAGCGGATATCTTCTGCACCACGTGATAGCGCGGTGGCGCGTTTCGCATTTTGTGGACTCGCAAGCTGCGTTGACGAAGCCGGTGTCGCGATAAGGCCGCCCATATCGCGCCAGGCGCCCTCGCTGGCGCGTTTCCAAGTCCAGCCCCTCCCATGGTTGATCTCCGTAAAGATCCGCTCGATCAGGAGGAGGACCGCTGAATCGGGCGGCGAGCGCCAAAGCCTGGCGCTTGAGCTGGATCATCTGCCGGCTGGCGGTCGGCTTGCGGGAGCCGAGTTCGTCCATGACGGCGATGTCGCAAAGCTTGACCCGACGAACTATTGTTGTTCGATATATATGAGGAAGCATTGGCCGTTGATTGACACGGCGAAGACGCGAAGGGTGGCGAGCCGGTCGCCGCCGACTGCGCCGAGAAAGGTCAGCGGGCGGCCGTGCCGGGCAAGCCGCGCCGGAGCCCAATCAAGGCGGGTCTGGAACGTTGCGACGGCGGATTGCGGGAGCGAACGGCGATGGATCTCCGAATCAATGGCGTCAGCCGAAGCGTTGATGTCCCGAACCAGATGCCGCTGCTCTGGGTGCTGCGCGATGTGTTCGGCATGACGGGCACCAAGTTCGGCTGCGGCATCGCCCAGTGCGGGGCTTGCACGGTGCATCTTGACGGCGTCGCGGTGCGCTCCTGCCAATTGCCGATCGGCGCGGTAGGCGACCGCGCGATTACGACGATCGAGGGCGTCGGGGAGACAGCCGCCGGCGCGAAGATTCAGAAGGCCTGGCTCGACCTCGAAGTCATCCAATGCGGCTATTGCCAACCTGGTCAGATCATGTCCGCATCCGCTTTGCTTGCCGCCAACCCGCAACCGGACGATGCCGCCATTGACGCGGCAATGGCCGGCAATCTCTGCCGCTGCGGCACTTATGTGCGCATCCGCGAGGGGATCAAACATGCTGCGCGATCCTGATCGGCCTTTTGCCGCCGGCGCCGGACTATCGCGCCGTTCTGTGCTGCGTGGCGGCGCGGCGCTCGCCGGCGGCCTGTTGATCGGCGTCGCGCTGCCGCAGGCGCGTGCGCGCGCGGACGAGCCGACGCCCACCGGCGCGCGCTTCAACGCGTTCATCCATGTCGCGCGCGACGACACGGTGACTTTCACCATGCCGGCGGTGGAGATGGGTCAGGGCGTCTATACTTCGCAGGCCCAGTGCCTCGCCGAGGAACTCGATATCGGGCTCGACAAGGTCGTCGCCGCCCACGCGCCAGCCGACCAGGCCAATTACGGCAGCCCGGTTTTCGTCGTCCAGGCGACGGGCGGGTCGACGACGACCATCGCCTGGACGGAACCGCTGCGGAAGGCGGGAGCGACGGCCCGCGCTATGCTTGTGCAAGCGGCGGCCGCTCAATGGAGCGTCGATCCCACCGCTCTCACCACCGAGAACGGCGTCATCACGGATAAGGCGAGCGGGCGATCGATCCGGTATGGCGAGGTCGCCGATCGCGCTGGGGACTTACAGCCGCCCGCCGACGTCAAGCTAAAGGACCCCGCGCAGTTCCGCCTGATCGGCAAGCCAGTCCACCGCATCGATACGCCGGAAAAAGCTGCCGGCAAAACGGTCTATGGCATTGACGTGATGCGGCCGGGGATGAAGTTCGCCACGCTGATGGCCTCGCCGGTGATCGGCGGCAAGGTCGGCTCGGTCGACCAGACGAAGGCCCTCGCCATCCCCGGCGTGCGGCAGGTGGTGATCCTCGACAATCTCGTCGCCGTGGTCGGCGATCACACATGGGCAGCCATGCAGGGACTGGCCGCGCTGGCGATCGAATGGGCGCCCGGCGTCCATGCCGGCCTCGATCAGGCGCAGCTCTGGGCAGATATCGAAAAGGTCTCCGAGGGCGCGGGCGTCGTCGCCAAAAAGGTGGGCGACGCGCCGGCGAGGTTGAAGGATGGCGCCCTGTTCGAGGCGACTTACGAACTGCCCCTTCTCGCCCATGCGCCGATGGAGATGACGAATTGCACCGTGCATGTGCATGAAGGCGCTTGCGAGGTCTGGGTCGGCACGCAGGTGCCTGGCTACGCGCAGGCCGGCGCCGCCCAGGCGCTAAGCATCGACCCTGCGAAAGTGACGATCAACAACCACCTGATCGGCGGCGGCTTCGGCCGCCGGCTAGAAGCCGACGGCGTCGTCGCCGCGGTTCGCATCGCCGCCCATGTCGAGGGTCCGGTGAAGGTGGTGTGGTCGCGCGAGGAGGACATCCGTCAGGAGCTCTATCGTCCGCTCTACCACGACCGGCTGAAGGCGCGGGTGGAGAACGGCAGGATCAGCGCCTGGAGTCACCGCATAACCGGCGTCTCGATCATGGCGCGGTGGTTGCCGCCGGCCTTCAAGGACGGCATCGATGTCGATGCGGTCGACGGCGCCGTGGAGGTTCCCTATGCGGTCGGCGACATGCTGGTCGAATATATCCGCCATGAAAGCGTCGTTCCCGGCGCCTTCTGGCGTGGCGTCGGTCCGAACAGCAGCATCTTCTCCATCGAATCCTTCATCGACCTGATCGCGCGCAAGACAGGCGTCGATCCCCTGGCGTTCCGGCGCGGCATGCTGGACAAGAGCCCTCGCGCGCTTGGCCTGCTGAATCTCGTCGCCGAAAAGGCGGCCTGGGGAACGCCGGCGCCAGCCTCGCCCTTCGGCGCGCGGCGCGGACGCGGTCTTGCGCTGATGGACGCCTTCGGCAGCTATCTCGCCGCCATCGCCGACGTCGCGGTGAGCGACGCGGGCGACGTGCGCGTCACCCGCGTAGTGGTCGCCGCGGATGTCGGCAAGGTCATCAACCCGGATATCCTGGTGGCGCAGATACAGGGCGGTGTGGTCTTCGGGCTCAGCGCGGTGCTGCACGGCGAGATCACCTTTGCCGGCGGACGTGTCGAGCAGGGCAATTTCAACGACTACCGCATCCTGCGTATCGACGAGACTCCTTCGATCGAGGTGCATGTCATGCCGAGCGCGGAGAATTCGGGCGGCATCGGCGAACCCGGCACCGTAGTCGTGCAGCCCGCGGTCGCCAATGCCGTCTTCGCCGCGACTGGCGTGCAACTGACGCGCATGCCCATCAATGCGACACTGATCGCAAAGGCAGTCTGACCGATGCGCATCAAGCCGATCGCACTCACGCTTGTCGGGATCGCAATTGTCGCAGGGGTGGCCGCCCTCGGCGTGGTCGGCTGGATGGTGTTCCAGCCAGGCCCCTACGCCTTCGCCACGGGCGCGTCCGTCGAACTCGCGGCCTACCAAGGCCCGTCGCCCGTCGGCGTTCCTGCCGAACTCGCCAACGCCGACGCCGCGGCGAAGGGCGCCTATATCGCCCGCATGGCGGATTGCGCGGCCTGCCACACCGCCAAAGGCGGCACGCCCTTTGCCGGCGGGCGCGCTTTCGTGTTGCCGTTCGGCACGATCTACACGCCGAACCTGACGCCCGACGCCGAGACCGGCATCGGCAAATGGACCGACGCCGAGTTTCTGAACGCCGTGCATCGCGGCATTGCGCCGGACGGCTCACACTATTATCCCGCCTTTCCCTACCCCTCCTACACGCTGCTGACCGACGAGGATGCGCTGGCGATCAAGGCCTATCTCTTCTCGCTGAAGCCGGTGAAGCAGGCCAACAAGCCCAACACTTTTGCCTTCCCCTATAATCAGCGGTGGCTGATGACGATCTGGGCGGCCCTGTTCAACGCCGATCATCGCTTCCGGCCGGTCGCGGGGCAAAGCGCCGAATGGAATCGCGGCGCCTATCTGGTCGAGGCGGCGGGTCATTGCGGCGAGTGCCACACGCCGCGCAACCTGATGCAGGCGCTTGACCAGCGCCGCAAATTCGCCGGCGGGGTCGCCGAGGGCTGGAACGCCTACAACATCAGCGCCGACAAGGTCAGCGGCGTTGGCGACTGGTCGGTGGAGGAGCTCACCGCCTATCTTTCGACCGGCCATGCCAAAGGGCGTGGCGGCGCGTCAGGTCCGATGGAAGAGGCGGTTCAGCTCAGCCTGTCGAGCCTGACGAAATCCGATATCGCCGCTATCGTGACCTATCTGCGCAGCGCGCCAGCGGTGGCGAGCGATCTGCCGAAGCTTGCGGGCCCGGCCCCTGCGACGCCGCGGCTTGCCGGAATCGACAACCCTATCGGCCAGCGCGTATTTGAGGGCAATTGCGTGGGCTGCCACGCGTGGACCGGCGCCGGGGCGGTGATCGCGGAGGCGCAGCTCACGGGGGTGCGGTCGGTGAATGATCCGAGCGCCGCCAATGTGGTTCAGATGATTCTTGGCGGCAGCGGCGGGTCGGGCGTCGCGCATCCCTATATGCCGGGGTTCTGGCGGTCTTATTCCGACGCCGAGATCGCCGCGGCCGCTAATTACGTGACCGCGCGCTTCGGCGCCACGCCTTCGCGCGTCGCGCCGGCCGACGTCGCGAACTTTCGCTCGCAGAACTGAGACGTTGCCCGGAGACCTGCCGCCGGCGGCCGGAATTACCGGCGACGGTCACGGCTCGAATAGCCTTTCGACGCACCCCAGCATTTAAGCCAGCCGTCTCAACAACGCCACCAAAGTCTGACGCTCGGGCGCTGTCAGCGGCTCCAGCGTCACGGCGGTGATGCGATCGGCCATCGGTTCGGCGCGCTCGCAAATCTCCGCCCCTTCCGGCGTTAGCGTCACCAGAAGCCGCCGACCGTCGGCGGGATCGGCCGTCGTGGCGGTGATGCCGCGCTTTGTCAGACGATCAATCACGCCTTTGACGGTTGCGGCGTCCATCGCCGTTTGGCGCCCGAGCAGGTTCTGGGAGCACGGCCCGCTCTCTTTCAGCTTGGCCAGCACGGCCCATTGCGTCGGCGTCAGTTCCTCGATCATCAACGAGGCGAAAATATTGGTATGCCGCTGCTGCGCCTGGCGCAGGATGAAGCCGACCTGATCATCGAGGATGTAGCCGGCGTCGGAAGCCGGCTGATGCTTGCGTGCGATCGTCATCGCAAGCCGTCCTCGCCCTTGATCTCGGAGTGCTGCAACCCGCCGACGCGCGGGTGCGGACGCCCGGAATCGGTGATCGCCACCGCGACGACAATCTCATTGGCGCGCGGCGCGTCGGCGACGCGCACTTCCATTCCGTCGAAATGGCTGCGCACGAAGGCGGCGTCCTTATGGCCGAGCGGCACGTCGAGCGCGACGCCGGGCCCGCCGCGCTTTTTCGACGAGGGGATCAGCGCCGCGCCCTTGCCGAGCGCCTTGCGCACAGGCGCGCCCAATTTCGGATGAAGGATCGCGGCCGCATGTTCGAGTTCGCCATTCTCGCCGACCGCCGCCGCCTTGCCGTAGCTTTGCGCCTGCGCGCCAGGAATGCCCAGCGCCGCCACCGCGCGTTCGGTCAGCATGGCGCCGAGCTCCTCGCCGATGTCGATCAGGCCGGAAAGATCTTCGACATATTGACCGGCATAGGGATTCTCGATCACCGCGACGGCCGCCGCGCGGCGAGTCGGCGGAGTCACGGCGCGCCCCATTTCGCTGCGCGTCTCTTCGACGAAAGTGACGATCTTGCGAATATTGGCTTTCATCGCAATCCGTCCTGTCCTTTGATCTCGGAAGCCTTCAGGCCGCCGGCGCGATCATGCACGCGAGCGCCCGTCGTCATCGCCAGAACCAGAACGATCTCGTCGGCGCGCGGGCCATCCACGACGCCAATTTCGATCGCGTCGAAATGGCTGCGCACGTAGGAAGCGTCGATATGGGTGATCGGCACATCGAGCCGCGCGCCAACGCCCGCCACTTTTTTCGCCGAAGGCACGATCGCCTTGGCGCCGCCGAGCGCTTCGCGCATGGCATAACCTCCGGGCACATGCCAAAGCGCGCCATGTTCGATCTCGCCGGCGGCCCCGACAATCGCCCCTTTGCCATAACCCTGGATCGCTTTGGGATCGCCGCCGAGAGCGGCGATCAATGCGAGCGCCATGTCGAGGCCGAGCGGCTTGAGATCATCCGAGAAGCCGACGATGTCCTCGACATAGCGGCCGGCGAATGGATTCTTGATCACCGACAGGATCGCGGCGCGGCGATACGGCGTCGCCGCCTTGGGACCCCCCTCATGGAAAATATCCTCGACGGTCACGATGCGCTTGCGAATATCAACGCTGGGCATGACGGAAAATCCTCTGGTGGAGAAAGTTTGGCAGGTGCGCAGGAGAGCGTCGACAGCGCGCCGCAGACAAACGTTTCGCCCTGCAGATGCAGCGCCGCTGCGACGATGCGGCCAGCCTGTCGCAGGCGCTCCGCCTCACGCCAGCCACGCGCGAGAGCGGCGTCCACTTCATCGGCGTTGAGCGAGGCGACATCGCGCGTGACGAGCTTCTCGCCCAGGTCGCTCTGGAGATCGAACGCGTTCGCGGGCGCTCGCCGGATTGCCGGATGCCCCGGCAAGTCGACGGCATTGGCGACAATCGTCGCTGCCGCATCCGCCGCCGATGCGCTGGCGGCGAGCACCGTGACGGCGTCGGCGATTCCCAGCGAGAAGGACCGGCCATGCCGGCCTGAGGTCGCAACGCCGCGCACATCGCTGTCGCCGGTGATTTCCGCGCGCCCGAACGCGCCCGCCTGGTCCGGACGATCGATTATCGCGACGCGGAAACGCTCGCCCGGCAGAAGATGCAGCGCAATGTCGCCGCCATTGTTCACATAGGCGCGATTGAGCGTGGCGGCCTTCGTCATCGCCTCGAGAATTTCTTCGGCGACAGATCCGGCGACCGCCGCCATCGGGGTGATGTACGCCTCTGGCGCGAACGGCGCCACGGCATCGGCCATGCGCCGCGCGACGCTTCCCTTCGGGTGCAGCGAATTCGCCGTCGCCTGCGTTCGCAACAAGGGCAATTCTGAGCAAAGTTCGTCGAGCAATGTCTGGAAACGCAGACCCGCCGCCTGGTAGGCGCGTTCGATCTCGACTTCAGCGCCGAACGCCTCGATGATGAGGTCGATCGGACCGTCGTTCAGATGCAGGCGGCCGTCGCTCAAGCGCCGATGTTGCGGCGGCTCCCTCATCGAAGCGTCCCGTCGCCGAGCCGGTTCGCGCGTTCGCCGATAATTTCTTCGACAGGGCGGATATAATCGACATGGCCGCCGAGCGCCGCATAATCGTCAAGCCGCATCGTGAATTCGATCGGCGCGACCAAAGCAGGGGTCGGCACATAGCCGAAGGCGTTTTCCGGCAGTAACGTCACATCGACCATGAACGTGATGCCGCCGCCCGGCCAGACAGTGACCGGCGCGCCGCCGGCCGTCACCGTCGTCAAAGCTTGCCGCACGGAACGCGTCAGACGCACGGGATTTTCGGTGACGCCCGCACGCAGCGAACCGCCCGCCCCACCCATGAACAGCACCGAACACAGAGCAGGTTCACAATTCTCGCGAATGCGTTCGACGGATTCGACGAGGTTTTCCGGCAATCGCGTTTTGATGGGTCGAAGCTGATCGTCGAGTTCGTAATAGGCGTGCTGTTCGCCTGTCGTCGAGACCATCAGCATGGTCAGGCCCGGCCACGCTTCTTTCGGATTGAACGGACCGAGAATATCGAGGGGATCGGTGATCGCGGCGCCGCCCCAGCCCGATCCCGGTTCGGCGACATGGAAATAGCGCCCCGGCGTCGAACGCCGCCCTTTGATCTTGACCCCGGTGTCGCGCGCTCCCAGCACCTTGCCGGCCTGATGTTCGGAAAGCACGCCGGTGATATGATCGTCGACGACGACCACTTCATCGACTTTGCCGTACCATTGTTTGGCGAACATGCCGATCGTCGCCGACCCGCAGCCGACCCGCATCCGCTCTTCCGCATGGCCGTTGATGATCGGCGCCCTGCCCGCCTGGACGACGACGCTGACGCCGCCATCGACAGTGAGTTCGACCGCTTTGCCGTTGCAGAGGTCGAGCAGGGTTTCGCAGGTGACGCGGCCTTCCTTCTTGCCGCCATGGGTCAAATGATTGACGCCGCCGAGAGACAGCATTTGCGAGCCATACTCGCCGGTCGTGACATGGCCGACCGGCTCGCCTTGGGCGCGCACGACCGCGCATTCCGCGCCAAGATGCCGGTCGGTGTCGATCTTCACCTTCACGCCGCAATAGCTGTAAATGCCTTCGGTGACCACCGTCACCATATCGACGCCGTCGATCTTGCTGGAGACGATGAAGGGCGCTGGTTTATAGTCGGGATAGGTGGTTCCAGCGCCGATCGCAGTGATCACCGGGCTCGGCCCGTTCACAATGTCGCCATTCCATTCGCGCGGCCGATCGAGGAAGGGCACGATTTTGCCGCCCTCGCTGACCGTGCGCTCGAGCAGGACGTGCGGGTCGATGCGCACGAGCTCTCCGGCATGGTTGGCGTAACGGTCGCAGGCGCCGGTCATGCCGGGCTTGATGAAGCAATTGACCGGGCAGGCGTCACAGCGAATTTTGTCGTCGATTCTGTCAGCGACCTCAAGCATGAGCGCCTCCCTGCTGGCGCCGGGCGATCGCCTCGCGCACGCGATCCGGGGTTGCAGGAACCTGGCGAATGCGCGCGCCGGTCGCATGATGAATGGCGTTTAGAATGGCTGGCGCCGTCGGGATGAGCGCCTGTTCGCCTATACCCTTGGCGCCGAACGGGCCGATCGACGAGGCCTCTTCAATCAGGATCGATTCCACCGGCGGCATGTCGCCGATCGTCGGAATGAGATAGTCGTGCAGGTTCTCGCCGCGCCCGGGAAAGAATTCTTCCATCAGCGCCATGCCGAGCCCCTGCGCGGCGCCGCCCTCGATCTGCCCCTCGACCAGGGTCGGATTGATCGCGCGCCCGACGTCATGCGCGCAGACGAGGCGCAGAACCTTGACGCGGCCAAGCTCGACATCGACCTCCACCTCGGCGAGATGCGCGCCATAGCCGAATACCGCGTAAGGATCGCCCTGCCCGTTCGCATCAAGCGTCGTGGTCGGCGGATCGAACGTCTCCTCGACTTCGATGACGAGCCCGGAATCGTTGGCTGGCAGCCGCGTCAGATCGATGCGCCGGCGCCCTGCTATGTCGTCGATGTCGATCGCGCCGTCTTCGAACGTCAATTTTGCATCCTCGCCCGCGTTGACGAGACGCAGGATGGCGCGGCGCATCGCCTGCCCGGCGAGAAACGCGGCCTTGCCAGAGACAAAAGTCTGGCGCGAGGCCGAAGTCTTACCGGCGTCGGGAGACAGATCCGTATCCGCGCCGACAAAATCGAAGGCCGAGATCGGCGCGCCCAAAGCATCGGCGCAAATCTGCGGCACGACCGTATTCGACCCCTGCCCAATGTCGACGGCGCCCTGATGCAGGCGCAGCCGGCCGCTCGCGGCGAGGCCAAGACGGATCGTCGAAGGGTTCGACAGCGAAGTGTTGCCGCAGCCATACCACATTCCCGCGATTCCGACGCCGCGACGAAGCGCGCCGGCGTCGGAATTGAATACATCCGCGCGCGCCCGCAAGCTGCGCCAATGAGGCCGCAAGGATTCGAGACAGGCCTTGATGCCGACGCCATCGGCGAAGACCTGGCCGGTGACTGTGGGATCGCCGGCCTCCAGCGCGTTCAGAATCCGGAACTCCAGTTTGTCGAGGCCGAGCTTTTCCGCCAGTTCATCGAAAAGCTGTTCCTGCGCAATCGCGCTTTGCGGCACGCCGAAGCCGCGAAATGCGCCAGCCGGAACCAGATGGGTGTGCACCGCCCGCGTCATCGCGCGATAATGCGGCACGAGATAGGGGCCCGAAGCATGGACCGGCACGCGATTGGCGACCGTCGGACCCCAGGACGCATAGGCGCCGGTATTGAAATCGGCCGAGAAATCCATCGCCCGCAAGCGCCCGTCGCGCATGGCGCCGATCTTGATCTTGATGCGGCTTGGATGACGCTTTGTCGTCGTCATCAACGATTCCTGCCTGGAATAAATCATACGGACCGGTCGATAGAGACGCCACGCCGCAAGCGCGATAAACGGTTGTACCGAAAGATCGAGCTTCGACCCGAAGCCGCCGCCGACCCCGGTCGGGATGATGCGCACCTCGGTCGGCGCAATTCCGAGAATTTTGGCGACGTCGTCGCGATCCATATAGGGCGCCTGGGTGCAGGCCTGAAGCTCGATGCGCTCGCCGACGCGGCGCGCGAAACCGGCCTCCGGCTCGATATAGGCATGCTCGACAAAGCCGGTCTCGAATGCCCCTTCGACGAAAACCTCGGCGCTCGCCATGCCGGCCTCGACATCGCCGCGGGCGACGCGGCCGCGCGTCAGAATGTTGCCGCCGCGGTCGGGCTGGATGAGCGAAGCATCGATGGCGAGCGCTGCCTCCATCGTCGTCAAGGCGGGCAAGCTCTCCCATTGAACAGGAAAATGTGCGAGATCAAGGTTGCGCATCGCTTCGGCCTCGCCGACGATCAGCGCGACCGCCTCGCCGCGAAAACGCGCCGCGTTCTCAGCGAGCGCCGGCTGATCTGCGAACGGACCGATGACGCCGTAGCGGTTTTCGCCCGGTACGTCGCGCGCCGAAAACACCGCGACGACGCCGGGATTGGCGGCGATGTAAGCGTCGATATCGCCGATCGCGAAACGTGCATGGTGATGCGGCGAGCGGATCGCCCTGGCGACAAGCGCATCCGCGGGCCAGTGATCGGCTCCGAAAATCTCGGCGCCGGAAAGCTTCCTGGCGGCGTCCAGCCTCTGCAGGCGTTTCCCGACGGCAGCGCCGGCTGGAGCCTCGACTTTGGCCGGTCCGTCGAAGCGATGCGCGGCCATCACCGCCTCGATGATCTTGCGATAGCCGGTACAGCGGCAGAGCACGCCGCCGAGCGCATCCATCGTTTCGGATTCCGACGGGGCCGCGGTCTGGCGCAGCAGCGCTGTCGCGGCGAGCAGCATCGCCGGCGTGCAGATTCCGCATTGCGCGGCGCCGTGAAACGCAAAAGCATGCCGAAGCCGCGCAACGATCGCCTCGCCGTCGCTCAAGCCCTCAATGGTCTCGACATGGCGCCCCTCGACCTGACCGGCGGCGGTGAGGCAGGCGCAGATGGGCTCGCCGTCAAGGAGCACTGTGCAGGCGCCGCAATCGCCCGCGTCGCAGCCGACCTTAACGCCCGTCAGGCCGCAGTCCTCGCGCAGGACATGGCTGAGCCGTCGTTCGGGCGCGGCCGACACCAGCGCTTCGGCTCCGTTGAGCGTCAATCTCACGCCAAGCGAGCGATCGAGCATCAGGCGACCCCTCCCGCCTCGCCGCGCACGCAAGACTCCAATGCGCGCCGCAGCAATGTCAGCGCGGCGTCGCGCCGGTAGACGGCAGTCGCCCTCACGTCGTCGATCGGCGAGAGCGCCGCGAGATGTTGCGCGACGAGCACGGCGCCAATCGCCGCATCGGCTTTGCGGCCGATAAGGCTCGCCTCGGCTGCCGGCAGACGCTGCGCGACGGCCGAACAGGACCCTATAGCAAGGCGCGCGCCGCGCACTACGCCTTCGCGAATATCCAGCAATACCGCCACCATCGCGATGGAGATGACGAGATAGCGGCGGGCGCCGAGCTTGAGGAAGGTCGAACGCATCCCGGTTGCGGGCGCGGGCAGGATAATAGCGGTCAAAAGCTCGTCGGCCCCAAGCAAGGTGCGTCGATTGCCCGTAATGAACTGAGCCAGCGGCAGCCGCCGCGCGCCGCGTCCCGAGACAAGCTCGACCTCGGCGTCGAGAATGAGCAAGGGCGGCACGCCATCGGCGGCCGGGGACGCGTTGCAGAGATTGCCGCCGATCGTGCCGCGATTCTGGATCTGCACGGCGCCGATTTCACGCGCCGCCGCGCGCAAGGCGTCGAAAGCCGGCGGCAGCTCCGCGCGAACCAGGTCGGTCCACGTGGTCCCAGCGCCGATACGAATTTCATCGTCAGAGTGTGTAATGCCTTTGAGGCTGGGCAACTGAGAAATGTCGATGATGCAACCTGTAAGCGGGCGCTCGCCGGCGCCGGGAAATACATCCGTCCCGCCCGCCAGCAGGCGCGCGCCGGGCTCAGCAATGAGCGCCAGCGTTTCGTTCAACTCCGAAGGGCGAGCATACAAGAGGCGCTCCGCAATGAGATGAGTGAGATATTGGAGATGCGCGAGTATTGTTTGTATACAAATGATCGGACCGATCCGGCCTCCTGTCAAGAGCCTTGCCGTTCAACTCCCGGCCAAGGGCGTCGTCATGCGCTTTCATCCGATCGCCGCTCACGGGAATGTTTGTCGCGCCTTCGCGAAAAATCGCTAGGGTCCCGCCGTCTCAACCGGGAGGATTTCATGCGTCCGATCGCTTGCCTGGCCACGGCCATGGCGTTCATTGCCGCGGCCCCTGCTCTCGCGCAAACCCCACGCCCCGGCATCGTCCGCGGCGCCATCGTCAGTGTCGATGGCGCCAATGTCGTCGTGAAAACGCGGGCGGGCGAGACCCTCAATTTTCACCTCAAAGACCAGCAACGAATCGACGCGGTGATTCCCGCGCAATTGTCGGACATCAAGCCCGGCGTCTTCGTTGGCGCGGCCGCTATGCCAGGCCCGGACGGAACGCTGGCGGCCATGGAAGTGCATATCTTTCCGGAGGCCGCGCGCGGGACCGGCGAAGGCTTCCGCCCGTTCGATCTTGCGCCAGGCAGCACCATGACCAACGCCAATATTTCAGCGATGATCGATTCCGTCTCCGGTCCAAAACTGACTCTCACCTATAAAGGCGGCGAACAGACCGTGGTCGTCGACAAGTCGACGCCGATTGTCACTTTCGCGCCGGGCGAGGCCGCCGATCTGAAGCCGGGCGCCTCGGTCGATATATTCGGCGCCGCCAAGGCGGCTGATGGCAGCTACGAGGCCGGGCGCTTCGTGGTCGGGAGAAATGGCACGAAAGTGCCGATGTGAGCTTCCTCTAACGCTCGACCTCTGCCGCGTCCAACACGCGCAATTGCGCCTTTTCGCGGCCGCCATAGCGATTGATCGTCAACGCGCCAGCCAAATGCACGGCTGAGCCGCGCAGGCGTTTCAGCGCGTCGCCAAGCGCACTGCCGGCCGCGCGAAAGGCTATGCCCTCGATCGTCTGATTGTCGCCGGAGGCCACCCGCAAGCGCAAATGAGCGGCCCCGACAGGAGCCACATCGACGAGACGATGACGCGGCAGCACAAATACCGGCTCGGGATTGCCGGCCCCGAAAGGGCCGGCGCGCTCGATCGAATGAATAAGCGCCGGGGTCGCGGCGCCCGCGATCAACGCGCTGTCGATTTCGAGGCCGGCGGCGCCGCGCGCCTCGCCGACCGGGGCGGCGAGCTGGGCCTCCATAAAGGCGCGGAAGTCGCCGAGGCGGTTCTTCGCCAGCGTCACACCCGCCGCCATCGCATGCCCCCCGCCCTTGATCAGCACGCCCGCTTCGACGCCGGCGCGCACGACGCGACCGATGTCGACGCCGACGATCGAACGACCGGAGCCGGTCGCCTCCGCGCCGTTAAAGGCGAGAACGAAAGCGGGCCGATTGAAGCGCTCCTTCAGGCGCGCCGCGACGATGCCGACGACACCGGGCCGCCAACCCTCGCCCGCCACCACGACGCAGGCGCCGCGCTCTTCCAACCCGAGCGCCGCCAAAGCCTCAGCCTCGGCCGATTCCAACATCGCGATCTCGATCTGCTGGCGCGTTCGGTTGAGCCGGTCGAGTTCCTCGGCGAGCGCGCGCGCCTCCAGATCGTCGCGCGTCATCAGGAGTTTGACGCCCAGACCGGAATCGCCAATCCGGCCGCCGGCATTGATGCGCGGGCCGATAAGAAATCCGAGGTGATACGGTCGCGGCGGCCCATCGGCGCCTGCGACGTCGAGCAAAGCCGCGAGGCCCGGGCGCCGCCGCGCCCGCATTACCGCCAATCCCTTGACGACGAAGGCGCGATTGAGGCCGGTCAGCGGCACGACATCGGCAATTGTTCCGAGTGCGACCAGATCAAGCGCCGCGATGAGATCAGGCGCGACGCGGCCGTTCCAGAAGCTCGCCTCGCGCAATGCGCGATTGAGCGCGACAAGCGCCATATAGACGACGCCAGCCGCGCAGAGATAGCCGAGGCCGGACAGATCGTCCTGCCGGTTAGGATCGACGAGCGCCAAAGCGTCGGGCAGCAGCTCGGGCGCCTGATGATGGTCGAAGACGACAACGTCGAGGCCGAGCCGCCGCGCCTCGGCGAAAGGCTCATGGCTGAGAATGCCGCAATCGACGGTGACGACGAGGCGCACGCCTTGCTTCGCGAAGGCGCGCATCGCATCGACGTTCGGCCCATAGCCTTCAATGACCCGGTCGGGGATGTGGACCAGCGTTTCACAGCCGCAATCGTTGAGATATTGCGCGAGCAGCGCGGCGCTGGTCGCGCCATCGACGTCATAGTCGCCAAAGATCGCGATTTTCTCAGCCCGTCGGACCGCATGCGCGAGCCGTGCGACGGCTGGCTCCATGTCGCGCAAGGTGAAGGGATCGGGCATCAGATCGCGCAACGTCGGATCGAGATAGCGAGCGACCTCCTCGAGTTTCACCCCTCGGCCTGCCAACACCCGCGCCATCAGATCCGGCTGCCCGCTGATCTGCGTGATCGCCAACGCTTGCGCCTCTCCCGCCCCCTTCAACCGGGCTCGCCACGGCTGGCCGAGAACGGAGCGTTCGACGTCGAGGAAATAAGAATCCGAGGCCGCCATCAGGCCACCCTCCCCCAGATGATGGAAAGGAAGGTCTTGGCGAATAAATTGTGCGGGGGCCATCGGTCGGCCTTAGCACGAGTCGCGGCGCGAAAGCTAAGCTGTCGCCCCGGCGCGGGCGCGCAATTTGCCCCAATCCACAAGACTCGTGAAATAGACCAGCCCCGACAACGCGGTGATCCAGAAGCTCACCGGCCAATCCGAGTAGAATGCCAACGTCAGGCCGCCCCAGGCCTCGATCAGCGCCAGCGCGGCGGAAAGCGCTATTGCCGCATAGAGCCTGCGCGTGAAGGAAAGCGCGGCGGCAGCCGGGCCGACCATCAAGGTGAAGACAAGCAGCACGCCGACGATCTGCGCGCATTCGGAAACCGCGATCGCGACAATCATCAGGAAGGCGGTCGACACGAAGCGCAGCGGCACGCCTCGCGCCTCGGCGAGCTCGCTCTGCAGCGAGGCAAAAATCAGTGGCCGCGCAATAAAACCTAGCGCGATCAAGCTAACGACCGCCAGAAGCGCCAGCGAGAGCAACGCCTGGTTGTCGACTCCCAGCACATTGCCGAAGAGCAAAGCGGCCGCCTGCGATGCATAGGACGTAAAGAAATGCAGGAAGAGCAGCCCAAGCCCTAAGGCCAGCGAGAGCATCATGCCGATCGCGACATCGCGCTCGCTCAGTTTTTCGCCAAGCAGGCCCATGCCGAATCCCGCCAGAAGGGTGAATCCGACAAGACCGGCGAGCGGCGGCAGGCCGAACAACACCGCGCCCGTCGCCCCGGTGAAGCCGACATGCGACAAGGCATGGCCGGCGAAAGTCTGGCCGCGCAGCACGAGGAAGAAGCCGACGGTCCCGGAGAGAAGCGCGACAATGCCGGCGGCCGCGAAGGCGGTGCGCATGAAATCATAGTCAAACATGGGCGCCATCGTGATCGTGTTGGCCACCCGCGTGATGATGGCCGCCCTCCTCATCATGCCGATGCGCGTCGCGTTCGACATCGACATCGCCCGCCATGACGAAGACTCGGTCATTGATGCGCACCACTTCAATGTCCGTGCCGTAGAGCCGCGACAGGACAGGCCCGGTGATCACTTCGTCGACAGCGCCAAGCACGGCGTTGCCGGCGCCGAGATAGAGCACGCGGTCGATCGCGTGAATCAGCGGGTTCAGTTCATGCGCGCTGAAAATGATCGCGATCTTCAGTTCCTCGCGCAGCCGCCTGACGATTTCGACGACGCTTTTCTGATGGCCGGGATCGAGGCTGATCAGCGGCTCGTCGAGTAGAAGAAGCCTGGGGCGGCCAAGTAAGGCCTGGGAAAGCAGTAGGCGCTGGCGCTCGCCGCCGGATAATTCGCCGAGCGAACGGCGCGCCAGATCGCGCGCGTCGACCGCCTCCAGCGCCCAGTCAATTTCCCGGCGCATCGCCGCGTCGAGACGCGGCAGCCCCCAGCCGGCGCCGCCCGCGGCGGAGGCGACGATGTCGTAGCCAGTCAGGCGGCGCAGTCCCGGGAGATTGCCGCGCGCCTGGGGCATGTAGCCGATCGCGCCATTGCCGCGCGAGGTGGGCCGGCTGAGAACGCTGATCGCGCCGCCCTTGAGCGGAACCAGCCCGAGGGCGGCGCGCATAAGCGTCGTCTTGCCGGCGCCGTTGGCGCCTAGCATGCCAATGAATTCGCCATTCTCGACCGCAAAACTAACGGAGGCCAGAATAGTCCGGCCGCCGAGCTGGATTGAAACCTGATCGAAGGAAAGCGCGCTCACGAAGCCCCGCTGGCAAACGTCTCATCGCGCGCATCGGGCTGGTTCGAGTCGGGAAAGGGCAGATGGACAGTCAATCTATTTCCCACGGTCCTGAATTGTGCTGAAATTATAACACAAATACGGTTTGTCGCCGGCCTTCTTGCACGTCAGCGTCACGCCACGGCGCCGATTGTGACCGGATCGGCCAAGGCCGGCGCGGCGTTCGCGCATGACGACGGCAGGCAAGGGCGAGCAAGGCGGCTTTGTCTTTCTCTGAAAGCGCTAAACTAGGTCCACCGGTCGGATTGCTGGCGCCGGCGAGGATTGATTGTTATTTTATAACATTCCGGACTGCAAGCGCGGCGTTCGCCGGCGGGTGCAGGCGGTCGGTCTGTGCTATGGAACAACGATGGACGCGCATCTTCATAAACACGAGAAAAACCATTGGGCGGCGCAGGTCGAGCAATCCTGCGCCGCCAAGGGCCTGCATCTCACACCCTTACGCCGCCAGATTCTGTCGATCGTCGCCCGGGCGCCGGCGCCCCTGGGGGCTTACGCGATCATCGAGGAATTATCGCGCGCGCAACATAAAGCGGTCGCGCCGCCGACCGTCTACCGCACGCTGGATTTCTTCCTCGCCAACGGCTTCGTACACAAGATCGAAAGCCGCAACGCCTACGCGCCCTGCGCGCATCTCGGCCACGACCATCAGGGCATCCTGCTGATCTGCGGGCGCTGCGGGCGTACCGACGAGATCGAGAACGCCAATTTCGACAAACTTGTGCAGGCCACCGCGGCCAAGGTGGGCTTCGTGACTCAGCGCCAGGTTGTCGAGATCGAGGGGCTGTGCGAGAGCTGTCGTCATGAGGCCCATCCAGCCGAATAACGCCAAGCGGGGGCGACCGTTTTTCTTGTCCGAATGAAAGCCGCCGCAAATCGCCGCTTTTTGAAACGTCTGATTTTGGAACCATCCTCACGATCATCCGTTTGGGGGAACCGCAACGGAAGAGAGGATTTCTGAATGAACACGTTGAGCAGAATTACATTCGCCGCGCTTCTCGGCGCGAGCGCCCTGGCTGTTTCCACCGCTAGCGCCTCGGCGCGTATTGTCTGCAACGCCGAAGGCGATTGCTGGCATGTCCATGGCGAGTATGAATATCGCCCCGAATTTGGCCTGACCGTCCATCCCGACAATTGGAAATGGAAGGAAGGCGAGCATCATGCCTGGCGCGAACACGAGGGCCGCGGCTATTGGCATGGCGGCGAGTGGAAGGCGTTCTGATCCCTATCGACCTGCGTTGAGGTTTGACGCCAATGGAAACCCCGCGGCGGGCCGGCGGCCGCGGGGGGACGCGGCGTCGAGGCCAGCAGAATTCTGACGAGAAAGCTTGCGCCATTGGATGACGTATTCCTGTCGCGCGCTCGGCGCGCAGCGCGGAAGGTCGCGCGGCGGGCAGGACTCGCGCAAGCGAATCCAACTGTCCTTTATAGCTCTCGTCGCGTCTGCATTTTGCTGCCGTCGAGCGAGATCGTTGCGCGAATCGCGCCAGCGGACGACAAGAGTTTCGCTGCGGAAAATCGCGAGCTCGCAGTCTCACGCTATCTCATCGAGCGCGGCGCTCCGGTCGTCGGGCCGAGCGCGATAATGTCGTCGGAGCCTTATATCGAAGAAGGGATGTTGGTCAGCTTGTGGCCGCATATCCGCCACGTTAAGGCTGACTACGAAGATAATGCGGCGGTCGCTGACGCCGCCGGCGCATTGCAACGCGTACATGACGCTTTCGCCACTTATTCCGGCGAACTTCCATCCTTTGCGGACAGGATCGAGGAATGCGCGGCGCAATTACGCGATTCCAGCGCGTTGTCGGCGCTCGATGCCGAGGATCGCGCGTTTCTCCTCCGAGCCTACGACCGATCAATTCGATCGCTCGCCAGGTTCGACTTTTCACCATGCCCCATTCACGGCGACGCCCATATGGGGAATGTCTTCATCACGCCGCGCGGGCCTTTGTGGATGGATTTTGAAGCCGCCAGCCTCGGACCGCGCGAGTGGGACGCGACGGGCGCGCCGCATTTGCCGGCCTTCCGCTCGCTCGACCTTCAACTCTACGCGGTGATGAAGGACCTGCGCAGCGTCTGCGTGACGGTATGGTGCTCGGCCCTCGCGGAAGATCCGGAAAAGCGCGCCGCTGCGACATATCAACTGGAACGCTTGCGTGCTGCCAGCGGCACGCCGGTCGTCGGGCGATGACAGTCGACGCGTTTGGACGGCCCGCAAAATCATCGATCGTTCTGGCGAGTGGATCGCGACCAAGCATGCTATCCGTGCGGGGCCAGCCACTACGATTGGCAAATAATCCGATCGGCTGGAGAGACGCGTGACGGGCGGCAGCATTCGCAATGGAGATTGAATATAACTCAGTTTAGAATCGCTACAATCTGGGAAATATTGTAACCGCCACCTTCAAATTACAATAATTCTAATCGGTCCGATTTATATTTACAAACGATGTTCTGCGATCTATCCGCCTTTGCTTGTGTTCGGCCGGAAAATTCGATGTCGCGTCGCATCGAATTCCCTGGCGTCACAACCAACGCGAACGGAGAGGTCCATGTCGTACCATCGGAGCAAGGCTCCCAACCGCCGCCCCCGGGGCGCCAAACAGCATAGCGTCGTGGCATTGGCGGTCGCGGCCGGCCTTTGTCTCGGATTGGTCTCGCATGCCGCCCTCGCCGCATCCCTGACGCTCTATTCGGCGCAACACGAACAGACTGTCGATTTGCTCACCAAAGCCTTCACCAAGGAAACCGGCATCGACGTCAAAGTCCACTCCGGCGAAGGGCCAGAACTGGCCAGTCAGCTCGCCAAGGAAGGAGCTTCGTCGCCGGCCGACGTTTTCTTCACCGAGAACTCGCCGGAACTCCAATTGCTGTCGGAAAAAGGACTGCTGGCGAAGGTCGCTCCGGCGACGCTCGCCGCGGTGCCAGCCCAGGACAGCAGCGCTGCCGGCGATTGGGTCGGCGTCCTGGCGCGCGAGGACGTGCTCGCGTTCAACACTGGCGCTGTGCAGGAGGCCGCCCTGCCCGCTTCTCTGCTCGATCTGGCGAAGCCGGAATGGAAAGGAAAGGTCGCGATAGCGCCAACCGACGCCGACTTCCTACCCCTGGTTGGCGCGGTCGCCGCGCTCAGCGGACGCCCCGCCGCCTTGGAATGGCTGAAAGGCTTGCGCGACAACGCCATGATCTTCGATGACGACGAAGGCGTTGTCGCCGCCGTCGATCGCGGCGCTTCCGCGACGGGGATCATCAACAATTATTATTGGGCGCGCCTTCGGATGGAGAAAGGCGCCGATAAGACGCAAAGCGCCATTCATCATTTTTCCGGCGGCGATGTCGGCGGATTGATGAACGTGTCGGGGGCGGCTGTGTTGAAGGGCTCGCACAACCAGGCCGCCGCGCAGAAGTTCCTCGCCTTTCTGGTCAGCAAGCCCGCCCAGGAGATGCTGTCGAAGTTGGACATTACTTTTGAATATCCTTTGGTTGCCGGCGTTGCCGCGAATCCGGTTTTAAAGCCGATCGGCGAGTTGCAGCCTCCGTCTTTGACCCTCAAGCAGATCGGCGACGACAGCGACGCCGCCAAATTGCTTCGCGAGGCGGGCCTGATCTGATGAGCGAAGCCGCCGGCATCGGCATCGCCCCGCGCGTTTGGGAGCCTGGTCCGCAAGCGCGGGGCGATCGAACTGCGCGCCCGCCTGCGTTTTTGATCGGCGCCGCCTTGTTCGCGGCGGCGCTCGTTTTGTTGCCGATCCTCTTCACCATCGTCCAGGCCGCCAGCGTAAGCATGGGCGACGCGGTCGAGCTGCTCGTGCGCCCGCTCGTTGGCCGATTGCTCGTCAACACGATCGGTCTGGTCGCCGCCGCCTCGATAACGTGCGCCGTCATCGGGACGGCGGCGGCGTGGCTCGTCGAGCGCACCGATCTTCCGGGCCGCAAAGTCTGGGCGGTGCTCGCCGCCGCGCCCTTGGCGATTCCCCCCTTCATCTCGAGCTATGCCTGGGTTTCGCTCAGCAATGGCCTGCAGGATTTTGGCGGGGCGCTGCTGGTGGTAACCTCCGCCTATTATCCGCTGGTCTATCTGCCAGTGGCCGCCGCGCTGCGCGGTCTGGACCCGGCGCTTGAAGAAACCGCCCGTTCGCTAGGCCAGGGCCCATGGCGATGCTTCGTGCGGGTCGTCATGCCGCAACTTCGCCTCGCGCTATTGGGCGGCATGTTGCTGGTCGCGCTCGACACGCTTATCGAATTCGGCGCCTTCGCGCTGCTGCGGTTTCACACGTTTACGACAGAACTCTATGCGCAATATCGAACCGGTCTGGACGGACCGGAATCTTCGCTGCTCGCGGTGGTCCTGATCGTACTTTGCCTCGTCTGCCTCTTCGCCGAGTTGAAAGTGCGCGGACATGCGCGATATGCGCGTGTCGGCTCAGGAGCCCGGCGCGTCGCGAGGCTGAGCCGCCTTGGACGCGCCCGATGGCCGACGTTTCTCGCATTCGTGGCGTTGATTGGCGCGACGCTGGGCGTGCCGCTGGGCATGGTCGGCTATTGGCTGCTGCAACATGCTCAGGCCGCGACTGCGCCGTCGGCGCCTTCTCTACCGCTTCTCTTCAACGCGACCATCGCTTCAATCGGCTATGGACTGGCCGGCGCCACGGCGGCCCTTATGCTGGCGGCGCCGCTCGGCTATCTGACGACTCGCTATCCGAGCCGATGGGTTGTGCTCCTGGAGCGTATCGCCTATCTCGCGCAGGGCGTGCCGGGCATTGTCGTAGCGCTGGCGTTCATTTCGCTCACGGTGCAGACAATGCGCCCGCTTTACCAAAGCGCCGCATTGTTGGTGATCGCCTATGCGATTCTGTTTCTACCCTTCGCCCTGGTCAGTGTCCGCGCAGCGTTGGCGCAGGTTCCGCGCGGACTCGAGGAAGCGGCGCGGTCGCTCGGGCTAGGCCCGATCGAGGTGGCCGGCCGCGTGCTGGCGCCGTTGACGGGACCGGGAATCGGCGCCGGCGCCACTTTGGTGTTTGTCTTCGTCGCCACCGAGCTGACCGCGACTTTGTTGCTGGCGCCGATCGGAACGCGAACCCTGGCGACAGAGGTCTGGGCCAACACCTCCTCGTTAGCCTTCGCCGCGGCGGCGCCTTATGCGGCGTTGATGCTGCTGATCTCGCTGCTTTCGACATGGCTGCTCGCGCATCGGTTCGGCGCCGCCGCGTTTCCGGGTCAGGGCTGAAAATGGCCGACTTGCGCATCGCCGGATTGACCAAGAGCTTCGGCGCGGCGCCAATCCTGCGCGGCGTCGATCTTGTCGCGCCCTCTGGCGCGCTGCTGGCGGTGCTGGGCGCGTCGGGCAGCGGCAAGACGACGTTGCTGAGATTATTGAGCGGTTTCGAACGCGCCGAGTCAGGCGCGATCGAGATCGACGGACAGCTTGTCGCCGGCCCGCGCGTCCACATCGCGCCTGAGAAACGGCGTGTCGGTTACGTCGCGCAAGAGGGGTCGCTGTTCCCGCACTTGTCGGTCGCCGCCAATGTTGTGTTCGGGCTTGCGCATGCGCAGCGGCGTGACCGTTTCAAAGCCGAATCATTGCTGGAAAGCGTTGGCCTGCCTGCATCCTACGCCAGCCGAGCCCCGCACGAACTTTCAGGGGGTGAGCAACAACGCGTGGCGCTCGCCCGCGCGCTCGCGCCAGCGCCGAGATTGGTGTTGCTCGACGAGCCTTTCTCGGCCCTGGACGCCAGCTTGCGCATCGAGACGCGTCAGGCTGTCGCGAGTGCGCTGGCCGCCGCCGGAACCACCGCGCTGCTGGTGACGCATGATCAATCTGAAGCCCTGTCGATGGGCCAGCAGGTCGCCGTGTTGCGCGACGGCGTCCTGGCGCAGATCGCCGCTCCGCAAATCCTGTATCGCCAGCCCGTTGACGCGGATCTCGCGCAATTCGTTGGCGAAGCCGTACTCTTGCCTGGCGTTGCGACCGGCGGCGTCGCGACCTCAGCGCTCGGACGATTGCCCCTGGCGCTTGCGACGCCGGATGGCGCCGTCGAGGTCATGGTGCGGCCTGAGCAGATACGGCTTGAATCCCAAATCAATATTGGCGCGGCGCAAGCCCAGGTGCTTGCCGTAACCTATTTCGGCCAGGACGCCAGCGTTCTTGTCTCTCTCGAAGGCGGCGCCACGCGGGTTACGGCCCGCGTCGCCGGCCATAATGCGCCGCAACCAGGCGCCGAAGTATGGCTGTCCGTCGAAGGCGTCGCGATGGCCTATCCGCGCATCCGGCCACGGGTGGAGACGGGCGAGCCGACTGCGCTCGCCAAAGCAAAATCCCGTTCAGGCCCTGACGGCGAATTCACTCAACATGTAAAGGAGGAGCAAATATGAACAGGTATCGTGGCGTGATCAAAGGCGGCCTACGCAGCACGACATTATTGTGGGCGTTGGCCGCGTCGGCGGTCCTGTCGCCCCTGGCGGCGACGCAGGCCGCACAACCGGCCAATTTCCTCGATGGCATCCATCGGCAAACGACTTTGATCTCAACAGTGCCCGAGAACGGCGATCAAAATCCCTATGCGATCGTCGTGGCGCCGGTCTCGGCCGGCACGGTTCAGAAGGACGATGTGCTGGTCACCAATTTCAACGATGCGGGCAATCTGCAGGGACTCGGCACGACGATCGTCGATTACAATCCGACGACGAAGAAATTGACGACATTCGCAACGCTGCCGCGAAGCCTCGCGCAATGCCCTGGCGGCGTTGGGTTGACGACGGCGATGACCATGCTCAAAACGGGATGGGTGATCGTCGGAAGCGCGCCAAGCGCCGACGGCACGACCAAAACCAAGGGCGCCGGTTGCCTCATCATTCTCGATTCAAGCGGCAAGGTCGCCGGCACAATCGCTGGGGACAAGATCAATATGCCCTGGGGGAATATGGCGACGATCGACGAGGGGCAGACCGCCACATTGTTCGTCAGCAACGCCGGATTCGGAGTCGGTTCGCCCGACGGAGATCCGCGCGTCGTCAATGAGGAGACCGTGTTGCGCATTAAACTGTCGATCGCCGACGGCAAAGCGCCCGTCGTGGTCGACCAGACCGTCGTCGGCAGCGGTTTCGGCTCGCAGCCGAACAAGGACGTGTTCCTGGTCGGGCCGACCGGCCTTGCTCTTGGCGCCGACGACACGCTGTATGTCTCGGACGCGACCGGCAACCGGATCAATGCGATCTGGGATGCGACAAAGCGCGATCACAGCGCGGGCATCGGGCGGACCGTGACCAAGGATGGGCTGTTGCAGAAGCCGCTGGCGATGGCCCTCGCGCCGAATGGTCATCTGCTCGTCACCAATGCGCAGAATGGTCAGGTGGTGGAAATTGACCCGGTCAGCGGTGATCAGCTCCGCGCGCGTTGGATCGATCCCAACAAGGCGCAAAAGCCGCCAGGCAGCGGCGATTTGTTCGGCATCGCCATGACGCCAGCGGGCGATGGGTTCTATTATGTCGAGGACGAGGCGAACACATTGGTGCTGGCGCGGTGACTTGTCCTTTTGACCACGGCGGCCGCGGCGGCCTTTCCCGCCGCAAGCTGCTGGCCGGCGGCGGAGGATTGCTGGCTAGCGCGGGCGTCGGAACGGTCGCGCGCGCCGCCACGCAGGACGCACCGCCCGGCGGGGCGGTGCGTGAGCCTTTTTTTGGGGAACATCAGGCCGGCATCGCAACGCCGCAACAGGCGCATAGCTATTTCGTCGCTTTCGACCTCGTCGCCAAAAAACGCGACGAGGTGATCGCAATGTTGCGCGCCTGGAGCGAGGCGGCGGCGCGGATGACGTCCGGCGACACAGCTCGTCCGATGGGCCAGGACCCGTCCGCGGTAGCGTCCGACGGCGGATCCGCACTTGGCCTGGCGCCGGCGCGGCTGACTTTCACCTTCGGCTTCGGCCCGGGGCTCTTCAGCAAAGACGGCGCCGACCGTTACGGGCTCGCCGCGAAGAGGCCCGAGGCGCTCGTCGAGCTGCCCAAATTCAATGGCGATCAGCTGCTGCCGGCGCGTACGGGCGGCGACATTTCGGTGCAGGCCTGCGCCGACGATCCGCTCGTCGCATTTCACGCTTTGCGCGAACTCGATCGGCTGTCCTATGGCGCGGCGCAGATACGCTGGGCGCAGACCGGTTTTCTGCCGCAAACCCCCGCCGGCGAGACGCCGCGCAATCTGATGGGCTTCAAGGACGGCACCAACAATCCGCGCCCCGGCGGCGCCGCGACGACGGATATTCCGCGCGGCTTCGACGATGTCGTATGGGTGGGCGAAGAAGGCCCGGACTGGATGCGCGGCGGCAGCTATCTCGTCGCGCGCCGCATCCGCATTTCGCTGGAGCACTGGGATCGCACCGAAGTCGATTTTCAGGAGCAAGTGATCGGCCGGCACAAATATTCCGGCGCGCCGATCGGCAAGTCGAGCGAACGCGATCTCTTGGGCCTCGACCGCCAGGACAAGGATGGCAATCCTGTGATCGCCGACAATTCGCATGTCCGGCTCGGCGCGGCGGCGATCAACGATGGCGCGCAAATCCTGCGCCGGGCCTATTCTTATAACGACGGGGTCAGCTTCACCGCTGAGCGCTGGCCGCCCTGGCGGCAGGGAATGCTCTATGACGCCGGCTTGTTTTTCCTGGCTTATCAACGCGATCCACGCACTGGCTTCATCAAAATCTTCGAGAACATGGCCAAACTGGACGCACTCAACCAGTTCACCACGCATACCGGCGGCGGCCTGTTTGCTTGCCCGGCCGGCGTTCGCGAAGGCGAGTTTGTCGGACAGCGATTGTTTTAGCTTCGTCCGAACATTGATGACGGCATTGTCCTCCCGCGGCGGAGCGGGAGCGCTTATTCCCGCTCGATGCGGATGACCTGCGGCTTCTGCGTCAGGAAGCCGTCGGCAAGCGCCAGATCAAGCGCCTCGCGGATCGCCGTCTCGCTGGTCGCATGGGTGATCAGCACGACCGGCACGGCGGTCGCGCCCTTGGCGGGGCGTCCTTTCTGCATGATCGCTTCGAGCGAGATCTTCTTTTCGCCCATCCGCGTCGCGATCGCCGCCATTGCGCCAGGTCGGTCTTCGACGGAAAGGCGGATGTAATAGCCGCCCTCGTGGCGCTGCACGGGAATTCGCTCGGCTTCTTCGAGCAAGGCCACAGGCCGCCCGAATGCGGGCGCGACGATTCCGCGCGCGATGTCGGCAATGTCGGCGGCGACCGCCGAAGCCGTCGCCTCGCCGCCCGCGCCCGGACCGATCAGCGTCAATTCGCCAACTGCGTCCCCGTCGATCGTCACCGCGTTGAGGACGCCCATCACCTGGGCAATCGCCGAGGATTTGGCGACCATAGTCGGATGCACGCGTTGCTCAACGCCGCGGGCGGTGCGCTCGGCGACCCCGAGCAGCTTGATGCGATAGCCGAGTTCGTCGGCTGCGGCGAGATCGGTCAGGCTGATCGTCTCGATGCCTTCGATATGGATCGCCTCGGCGTCAATCTTGGTGCCGAAGGCGAGCGAGGTGAGGATGGCCAGTTTATGGGCGGTGTCGAAGCCGCCGATGTCGAAGGTCGGATCCGCCTCGGCATATCCGAGCCGCTGGGCGTCGGAGAGACATTCCTCGAAAGAAAGCCCGTCGGTCTCCATGCGCGACAGGATGTAATTGCAGGTGCCATTGAGGATGCCATAGACGCGGCGCAGAGAATTGCCGGCCATCGCCTCACGCAAGGTCTTGACGATCGGAATACCGCCGGCGCTCGAAGCCTCGAAGCTGAGCGCGACGCCAGCTTTCTCGGCCAGCGCGGCCAGTTCCAGGCCATGGCGCGCAATCATCGCCTTGTTGGCGGTGACGACCGGAACCCCGCGCTGAAGCGCCGCCCTCGTGGCGGCATAGGCCGGGCCGTCGGCCCCGCCGACCAGCTCGACGAACAGGTCGATTTGGTCCGAGACGGCGAGCGCGGCGGGATCGTCGAAAAACGCCGCGCCGCTGAGATCGACGCCGCGATCGCGTGTCCGGTCGCGCGCGCTGACGCCGGTGACGACGATGGCGCGCCCGACGCGGCCGGCCAGGGCGTTATTCTGGCGCTGCAGCAGCCTGACGACACTCGCGCCGACGGAACCAAGACCGGCGATTCCGACTCGCAAAGGTTTCGACATAAAGAGGATCGCCCAGATCGTTGACGCAGTTTCGAAGCCAGCCTTTTTGCCCGATTTGAACGCCTCAGGCAATTGCGGAGACTTTCCGCTGCGCGCGGGGCGTCGCTGCGCTTCAGCCGGAGGGATGGCAGGGGAGGCCGCCGCCGAGCGGCTTGGCGGCTGACTGGCCAGGCTGGCGAACGGCCTCGGCGTCATCAGGCCGCTGCAGATTCCTCGGCCGTCACTACCTCAAAGCGAATGAGATTGGCTATCCCGAAAGCGGTCGAGATCGCGACATCCGCCGCATCTCGCCCGCGCGCCATGACGATGCGGCCGATGCGGGGGTGATTGTGGCGCGCGTCGAACGTGAACCAGCGCCCGTCGAGAAAAACCTCGAACCAGGCGCTGAAATCCATCGGGGCGGGATCGATCGGCACGCCGATGTCGCCGAGATAGCCTGTACAATAGCGGGCGGGAATGTTCATGCAGCGGCACAGCGCGACCGCTAGATGGGCGAAGTCGCGGCAGACGCCTATCCCCTCGCGCAGGGAATCGCTGGCGCAGCGGGTCGGGCGCGCGTCGGGATAGCTGAAGCGGATTTTCGAATGAACGAAGTCGCAAATCGCCCGCACGCGCTGATAGCCGCCCGTCAGGCCGCCGAACATCGACCAGGCGAAATCGGTGAGATTGTCGCTGTCGCAATAGCGGCTCGAGATGAGAAAGACGAGCACGTCGTTGGGCAGGCGGGCGATCGGCGTCAGCGGGGTGTCAAGCGGCGTTTCGTCCGGTTTCCCGGAATCGTAGATCGTGAAACGATTGGAAAATGTCACCATTCCGGGCGGCACGTCGACGCGTGTGACGCGATTGCCGAAATGATCGAGATAAGCGCCCATCGCCAGGTTTGGATCGGACTGGACGATGTCGGGCGAACGCAGATCGCCGACGCGCGAGGGATGGACGTTGAGCTGCAGCAGCATCGATATTTGCGCGGGGCATTGAAAGGCGATGTCGTAGCCCGCGCGGATGAGCATTCAGTAATCCCCAGGGTTGCTCCGTCCAGCCCAAGAAGCGTCAAGCAATAAATATGCCCATTGGAGCGGCGCGACGGATTGTCTAAGCGCCCCAACGAATTTCACCCACGGAAAGTTCCCATGACAAAGCGGCTTAACGCAATGGACGCAAGCATTTACAGTGGTCCGCTTGAAAGCTAACACCTTCCGGCCTCAGTTGGACGCTCTCATGCGCACTTTTCTCATCGACACCGACACCGCCTCGGACGACGCCGTTGCGATCATCATGGCGCTGTCGGCGCCCGACGTGCGCGTCTGCGCGCTGACGACGGTAGCCGGCAATGTCGGACTGGAGCAGGCGACCCGCAATGCGCTCTATACCGCCGAAGTCTGCGGCTCCGACGTCCCCGTCTTCAAAGGCGCGGCGGCCCCGCTGACGCGCGCGCATGAAGACGCCCATTGGTTTCACGGCAAGGACGGCCTCAGCGACCGCGATTATCCGCCGCCGCGCCGCGCGCCGGAGAGCGAACATGCGGTCGACGCCATCATTCGACTCATCCATGCGGAGCCCGGGCTAACGCTCGTCACGCTGGGTCCGCTGACCAATATCGCGCTCGCCGTCGCGCGTGATCCCTCCATCGTCGCCAAGGTATCGCGCTGCGTCGTTATGGGCGGCGCGCCTTGCTGCGAGGGCAACGTCACGCCGGCCGCCGAATATAATATCTGGGTCGATCCGGAGGCGGCGCGTATGGTGTTTCGCTGCGGCCTGCCGGTGGAAATGATCGGCTGGCAGGTCTCGCGCGGCGATTCCGTTCTGACCGAGGCGGAGATCGCGCAAACGCTCGCGCTTGGCACGAACAAAGCGCGCTTCGCCATCGAATGCAATGGCCGCGCGCAACAGGCCTATTTCACCCAGACCGGCCAGAGCGGGCTTTCGCTCGCCGATCCGACCGCGATGGCCGTGGCGCTCGACCGCAACATGGGGACGAGCTGGAGCCGTCATTTGGTCGAAGTGGAATGCGCGAGCGAATTGACGCGCGGCATGACGATCGTCGACCGGCTCAACGTGACGCACGACGCCAGCAACAGGGTGGCGTGGAAGCGGGCGCTGGACGCCGCCGTGATGACGGACGTCTGCTGGACGCTCGATTGCGCCGGTTTCAAAGCGATGATGCTGAAAGCTTTGGCGTCTTGAACCACCTCTTGATGAGAAGCAAGAAATGAGCGTTGGGTCGATCTCAATTGATGGCGGGCTGCTGGCGCTCTCCGAGCCGGCCGCGTCCGGCGTTCGCTCCTTCAAAGGAATCCCCTATGCCGCGCCGCCGGTCGGCCCGTTGCGATGGCGTCCGCCGCAACCGGTAGCGCCCTGGGCTGGCGTGCGGCGAAGCGACGTTTTTGGATCGAACTCTCTTCAAGGAATGGTGTTCGACGACATCGACGTCAGTGTCGAAGGAGTCTCAGAAGACTGCCTCACCCTCAACGTCTGGACGCCCGCGCTCGGCGCGGCCGAGCCGCTTCCCGTCATGGTCTGGATACACGGCGGCGGCTTCACGGTCGGCTCCGGCTCCGAGCCGCGCTACGACGGCGCCAATCTCGCTGCCAAGGGCATCGTCGTCGTCACGCTCAACCATCGCCTGAATGCGCTCGGCTTCCTCGCCCATCCCGAGCTGACCGCAGAGTCGCCGGAAGGCGTGTCCGGCAATTACGGCATGCTCGACCTCGTCGCGGCGCTGCGTTGGGTCGAGCGCAACATCCAGGCGTTGGGCGGCGATCCGACCCAGGTGACGATCGCAGGGGAATCGGCGGGCTCGATGGCGGTCAGCGCGCTGATGGCCTCGCCGCTGGCGCGCGGCCTGTTCGTGCGCGCGATCGGCGAAAGCGCGGCGATGTTTCCATCGCCAACCCGTTCGCACGCCGCTCTCGCCGAAGCGGAACAGGCGGGGCTCGCCTTCGCCGGAAAGGTCGGCGCGAAAACGATGGCCGAACTCCGCGCCGCGCCCGCGGAAGACATTCTCGCCGCTTCGCCCGGTATGGGTTTCTGGCCAATCATGGACGGCCATTTCCTTCCGCGCTCGCCCACAGAGATATTCGCCGCCGGCGCCCAGAACGACGTGCCGCTGCTCGCCGGCTGGAACAAGGACGAAGGCTTCAATTTCACCCTGCTCCAAGGCGACACGATCAACGCGTCCTATGTCGAACTGGTACGAGGCATATTTGGCGAGCGGGCCGAGGAGGCGCTGGCGCTCTATCCCGCCGGCGCGGATGGCGGGAAGCGTTCGGCGCGCGAATTGGGCGGCGACCTCATAATCAATCACGGAACCTGGTCCTGGATCGAAGCGCAGAAGAAGACGGGGCGATCCGACATCTTCCGTTTTCGTTTCGACCGGGCGCCCTTGACCCCTGAAGGATGGTTCGATCCCAAGCCGAGCGCCGACGCCGGCGCATTTCACGCAGGCGAACTCCTCTATGTCTTCGACAATCTGCACGCCTTTCCCTGGCTGATCGATCAGCACGATCGCGCCATCGCGGCGCTGACCTCGAATTATTGGGTGAATTTCGTCAAAACTGGCGATCCCAACGGCGCCGGGCTGCCGCATTGGCCTTGCTATCGCGACGCGGAGGCGCCGCTCATGGCGATCGACGCTCCCGCGAAGGTGCAAACAGACACGGATCAGGCACGGCACGAATTTCTGACGCAAACGTCGAAAGCGCGCTGACGCAGCCTCGGCTGCGCTTAGTTTTTCACCGTCGCTTTGAACTTGCTCATGAGATAGGGACCGGAAAGCACCGGCTCGTATTTCGGCCTTTCGCCCGGCGCGAGACAGGCCTCCAGGCAGGCGATTTCGGCGAACCAATTGGGCTGGTGGAAGAACGCGAGTGACTGGCGCCGCGCGGTCCCGCCATCCTCGGGCGATGGGTTGACCACGCGATGCAGCGTGGACACCCAGCGGTCATTGGTCCAGCGCTGCATGAGATCGCCGATATTGATGACGAAGGCGTTCGGAACCGGCGGCACATCGACCCAGGCGCCGTCCGGCGCGGCGATCTGCAGGCCTTTGGAGCCTTCCTGCGGCAGCAGGATCGTCAGGCTGCCGTAATCGGTATGTGCGCCCGCGCGCAACTGACCGGGCTTCGGCGCGACCGTCTGCTCGGGATAATTGAGCGCGCGCAAGGCGCTGATCGGCGCGTCGAGAAACCTCGCGAAGTAATCTTCCGGCAGATTAAGCGCCTGTGCGAACAACTTCATGATCCGCGCCGCCAGATCTTCGAGGGCTGAATAATAGGCCGTCCAGGCCTCGGTAAAGCCGTCGGGCGCCGCCGGCCAGATCGTCGGCGCGTAGCAGAAGGCGAGCGCCTCCGCGTCCGACACGCCCGCCGGCGCCGAAGACGGGCCTCCATTGAAACTCTCCTTGAGATCCGGCGGCGTGTCGACATTGCGCGATTTGGCGAGCGCTTCCAGCTCCGGGCCGAGATAACCGTAGGGATAGCCGGCGTAAGGCGCGCGCGCCTGCTGCTTGACCGCCAAAGGAAGATCGAAAAAATCAAACGCCTTGGACCAGACGCCGTCGATCACGTTTCGGGCGACGCCATGATTGACGATGGCGAGAAAGCCGGTGTTGCGGCAGATCGCGTCGACTTCGCGCGCCAGAGTTGTTTTCTCGTTAGCGCGCGCGCCCTCAAATCTACCGAGGTCAAAAACCGGAAAAGTCGCTTCAGACATGCATCCACTTCGCTGTATTGTCAGAGGTTCGAACTTCGCGACAGGAATCTTGGTCGACCGTCGTCGTCGGCGTCGCACGCCTCACTGCGAACCTACCGATCGCGCGCGTCGACTGCGAGCCATATTTCGACATTGCCGATCGCGACCTCCGGATCGAACGCTTCGCCATAGCATTCGAAGCTCGGCGCGGCGGCAAGCGAATATCCTGATTTCGGCAACCACTTTTCGAAAATGTCCATCCAATGGCGACCGATCGCCGAGATATGGCCCTGATGGGCGAATACGGCGTAGCGCCGCGGCGCAATTCGCAATTGCGTGAGCTCGGAGGGCAATCCGTCGGCGCGTGACACTTCTACGCCGGCGAAATAGTCGAGCCTCCCTGCGCCATCCATGTTGGAGCAGACGCCATAGGATTTTCTGTCGACCTGCCCAGGCGTGCGCCCAAAATATTTCGGGCCGAAGCGGCGCCACAGCGCCGGAATTTCATCGCGGTTTTCGGGGCCGTAACGGCCGCCGAGCGCAGCGATCAGCATCGCCCTGCCATCCTCGAAGCGCGCTCTGAGTTCTTGACCCGAATTCCCCGTCGTCCTCGTCATCGTTCAACCTTTCTCTCAATGAGTAAGGGACGGCGAATGATAGCGCGCCGCGGCGCTGTCCGGAAGCCGAACGACGCCTCGTCCGCGCCGGCTGGCTGATCGACGCCTGAAGCGTTAAGATCAAAAATGCTCCCCGCTCAAAACCTGCTCGCCCAAGAGACCTCGCCTTATCTCCATCAGCATGCCGGCAATCCCGTGCATTGGCGCCCCTGGGGCGCGGCGGCCCTGGCGGAGGCGCGCGAGCGCGACCGGCCGATCCTCATTTCGATCGGCTACGCCGCCTGTCACTGGTGCCATGTGATGGCGCACGAATCCTTCGAGAACGAAGCAACCGCCGCCTTGATGAACCGCCTGTTCGTCAATGTGAAGGTCGATCGCGAGGAACGGCCTGACATCGACCATATCTATATGTCGGCGCTGCAGTCGCTCGGCGAGCAGGGCGGCTGGCCGCTCACCATGTTTCTGTCGCCCGATGGCGCGCCGATGTTCGGCGGCACTTACTGGCCGCCGGAGCAGCGCTGGGGGCGCCCCTCATTCACGCAGATATTGCACGCGGTCGACAAGGCCTGGCGCGAGAAGCGCGACGCGCTGCTCGCGCAGGGCGCGAATTTGTTCGACCATCTTGCTGAGATGGCGCGGACCAAGCGCGGCGTCGCGCTCGTCCCTGACGACCTGACGCGCGTCGCCCATCAATTGATGCGGCAGCTCGACCCGGTCAATGGCGGCGTCGGCGGCGCACCAAAATTCCCCAATGCGCCGATCTTTCGTTTCTTCTGGAGCGAGCATTTCCGCCGCAAGGACGCGCAAGCTGGCGACGCGGTGCGCCGCCTGCTCGACGCTTTGTGCGAAGGCGGCATCTACGATCATCTCGGCGGCGGTTTCGCGCGTTATTCGACGGACGCCGAATGGCATGTGCCGCATTTCGAGAAAATGCTCTACGACAATGCGCAAATCCTCGAATTGCTGGCCCTCGCGTATGCCGAGACCCCTGCCCCGCTTTATGCCGCGCGCGCCTATGAGACTTTCGGCTGGTTGACGCGGGAAATGCTCGTCGAAGGCGGCGGCTTCGCTGCTTCGCAGGACGCCGATCAGGATGGCGAGGAAGGTCTGTTCTTCGTCTGGACGGCTGATGAGATTGATGCCGCGCTTGGGCCTTCGAGCGTCGCGTTCAAGACGGCCTACGACGTAAGTCCGGAAGGCAATTGGGAGGGCCGCAATGTGCTGCGGCGGCGCCGCGCCCATGGCGATGCGGCAGCCGAGGCTGGCCTCGCCGCCTCGCGCGCGCGCCTGTTCGCGCTGCGCGAAGCCCGCCCCAAACCTGGGCGCGACGATAAGGTCCTCGCCGACTGGAACGGCCTGATGATCGCCGCGCTCGTGCGCGCCGCCGCGGTTTTCGATGCGCCTCATTTTCTCGACGCCGCCCGCGCAGCCTATGCCTTCGTCGACAGGACGCTGCGTGATGAAAAGGGCCGGCTCGTTCACGCCTGGCGCGAGGGTCGCATCGGCGCCGCCGGTATGCTCGACGATTATGCGAGCATGGCGCGCGCCGCGCTTGCGCTGTTTGAAGCCACCGGCGCGCGCGCCTATCTCGACGCCGCCATTGCGCTGACGCGCGAGGCGCAGGAATTGTTCGGCGACGCCGATGGCAGTTTCTTCATCACCGCACGCGACGCCGCCGATGTGCCCGGCGCCCGGCCGCGTCATCCCCATGACGGCGCGACGCCTTCGGGCATCGGGCTGATCGCGGAAGTTCTAGTGCGCCTGTTCCATCTGACTGGCGAGGATGATTGGCGTCAATCAACGGAAAACCTCATCCGCGCTTTCACCGGAACGCCCAACCTGCTCGCGCAAAGCCCGCTCCTCCTCGCCGCCGCCGATTTCCTGGAGCGCGGCATTGTTGTCGTCGTCGTGGGACCAGGCGATGATCCATCCGCCATCGCACTCAGCCGGATAGCTCTCTCATCGCCCGATCCCGCCACCTGCGCGTTGCGCACGAATGGCGACGCCGATTGGCCGGAGAATTCGCCCGCCCACAGCAAGACGATGCAGGACGGAGCGGCCGCCGCTTATGTCTGCCGGGGCCGGACATGCAGCCTGCCGGTGACGACGATTCAAGAATTACAGCGGCTGATTCTGAATTAGCTCGCCGACAGCGCCGCTTCCGCGACCAGAAAATCGCGCAGCGCAGCAATGCGCGGCAAAGATTCCTGATCCGGACGGCACAGGAAATAATAACCGAACGGCGTGTGAACGCTTGTCGTAAACGGCGCGATCAGTCGTCCGGCGGCGAGTTCGTCAGCCGCGATCGCCAGCGAAGTCAGAGCCACGCCCTGCCCTTGCGCGGCCGCATGGATCGCCATCGACATCTGGTTGAACCAGATCCCGCGCGTCGCCTCCGTCTCCGCGGCGCCGGCCGCTTTCAGCCAATCGGCCCAACTCGGCCAGGTCGCATAATTGGGGTCCCAGTTCAGATGGAGAAGGGTGTGGCCTTTGAGGTCCTGCGGCTTTTCGATGGGATGGCCGCCATGGGCCAGAGCCGGCGCGCAGACCGGGAAGACATCCTCTTTGAACAACCGGGTCGCCGAGAGGTCGGAGAATTCTCCGGTTCCGCAGCGGATCAAGGCATCGACGCCCGGACGCTCCAAGGCGTCTTCCATCGGATTGGCGTCGAGCAGCACGTCGATGTCAGGATGTTGCGCCTTGAATTTGCCGATGCGCCCGACCAGCCAGGTCGCCGCGAAAGAGGCGCTCGAATTGATGACGAGGAAGCGCCGGCCATTGGCCTCGCGCATCGCTCGGGCGGCGCGGCCAAAAATCGCGAAACCGTCGGCGAGATCGCGCACCCCGGCCAGCCCCGCTTCGGTGAGGCGCAGACCGCGCCCGGATCTCTCGACCAGCGGCGCGCCGATCTCTTCCTCGAGCTGACGCACCTGCTGGGCGACCGCCGCCTTGGTGACGAACAATTCTTCGGCCGCTCGTGCGAACGACAAATGCCGCGCGACCGCCTCGAAGGCGCGCAAGGCGTTAAGGGAGGGTAAACGGGTGAGGGCCTTCATCGTATAGTTTTTCTATTTATTTGACGCATAAAGCATGACTTGCCGCTTTCTATTTAAAGCGTATATCACCATCACGTTCAATCAAAAATGACGCCAAGAGCAACGATTATGAGCCATTACATCCGCATTTCCGACCATTCTCACAGCTTTTTTGACGGTGGCGGCTTTGACCGCGTCGGCGCGAAATGTAAACAAATTCTAAACAGCCTGAGCGGGATGGCCAGCCGCGCCGAGGGCCGTCGGCGTTTCGCCGCCCTGCCGCTGCGCCAGCTCGAAGACATCGGCCTGACGATCGCCGAGCGCGACGACCTGCTTCGCTGAGCGAGCCTGCCCTTACCGCATTTGAAACCATCGGCGAGATCGAAAATGGCCGGGCCTCCCCCGGCCATTGGCCTTGAAAACGGCGTCGGTCGGCGACCCTATCCCACGGGCCTTTCATCGGCGATCACGCGGCCGTCATTGGGCAGGGACCCTGGCGCGACGAGTTCGACGGCGCCCCGCAGTTTTGTCGCAGCCTGCAATGTGGCCGCGACAGCCTGAATGAGTTCGGGTGACTGCCCGGCGGCTTCCGCACACAAGATCATCACATCCTGTTCATCGGAGCGGCGAATGACGAGGCGCAACACGCCCAGTTCCGGATGCCGTTTGCCGACCTCCGCGATTTGCGAGGGATGGACGAACATGCCTTTCACCTTGGCGCTCTGATCGGCGCGGCCAAGCCAACCCTTGATGCGGCTGTTGCCGCTATCGGCGACGAAGGCGGAAAGATCGCCGGTCGCAAAGCGCAACAGCGGATAGTCGGGATTGAGCCGAGTGACGACGATCTCTCCGACCCTCCCCGCGGCGACTGGATCGCCTGTTCCCGGCGTGACGATTTCGAGGATGATCCCGTCGTTGACGACCATGCCCTCCAGCAGTGCGCCGTCGCCGCCTTCAGCCTCATAGGCGATCGCGCCGAGGTCGGCCGTCGCATAGGCCTGTCGGACCTTGATTCCATGCGATTGCAGCTCGGCGCGAAGGCTCGGCGGAAGCGCGGCGCCGGACACCAGCGCGTGGCGGATCGATGAAATATCGCTTCCCGATTCACGCGCCTTGTCGATCAGGATTTTCAAGAAGTCGGGCGTGCCGCAATAGGCGTTGGGCTTGAGAAATCGGATCGCTTCGATCTGCTGGTCGGTATTGCCGGTTCCCGCTGGAATGACGGCGCAGCCGAGCGCATGGGCGCCGTTTTCCATGATATGGCCGCCCGGCGTCAGGTGATAGGAGAAGCAATTGAGTACGATGTCGCCGGCGCGGAAGCCCGCCGCCTGAAGGGAGCGCGCAGCGCCCCACCAGTCCTCGCCATGGCCTTCTGGTTCGAAGATCGGTCCGGGCGAGACCAGCAGGCGCTTCAGAAGCCCGGTCTTGATCGCCGTGAGACCGCCGAATGGCGGCGCGCTCTCCTGCAAGGACTTAAGCTCTGACTTGCGCACCACCGGCACGCGGGCGAGATCGGCCAACGAATGCAGCGCAGCGATTTCGACGCCTGCGAGTTGGCGCGCCAGCGTTGGCGCATTCGGAATCGCGGCCGACAGAATCTCACGCAATCGGGAGAACCGCGCCGTTTCGTTTTCGTCTGAATCGGAGCGTCCCTGCGCATCGCGATGGCCCATTGTTCCCTCATCCATAGTCCGTCAAGACAGCCATCTCTTGCGCCGTTTGTAATGTTTCACATCGCGAAAGGAGCGACGGTCGGCGCCGGCGACGCCGAGATAAAATTCCTTCACGTCCTCATTGGCGCGCAGGGCGCTCGCCTCGCCGTCGAGCACGATACGGCCGTTTTCGAGAATATAGCCAGAGGTTGCGTAGCGCAGCGCGATATTGGTGTTCTGCTCGGCGAGCAGGAACGAGACCTGTTCCTTCGTATTCAGGTCTTTGACGATCTCGAATATCTCCTCAACCACTTGCGGGGCGAGACCCATCGACGGTTCGTCGAGCAGGATCATCTCGGGCTTCGACATCATCGCCCGACCGATCGCGCACATCTGCTGCTCGCCTCCCGAGGTATAGCCGGCCAGCGATTGGCGGCGCTGCTTGAGGCGCGGAAAATAGGAATAGATCGCCTCGATGTCGCGGGCGACCGCCTTGCCGCCGTCGCGCCGCGTGAACGCCCCTGTGAGCAGGTTTTCCTCGATCGTCAGATGGCCAAAGCAATGGCGTCCCTCCATCACCTGAATGCAGCCGCGGCGCACCAATTCGTTAGGCGAGAGGCCGTTGATGCGCTCGCCCTTGAAGGCGATGGCGCCTTTCGTCACTTCGCCGCGCTCAGCATGCAGCAGATTGGAAATCGCCTTCAGGGTTGTCGTCTTCCCCGCGCCATTGGCGCCCAGCAGCGCGACAATGCCGCCCTTGGGCACCGAAAGCGAAACGCCCTTCAGCACCAGGATGACGCGACTGTAGATGACCTCGATATTGCTGACCACGAGGACTGGCGGCGGCGATTGCGGATCGGTGGACATGGCTCAGGCCCTGCCCTCTCCCGCGAGCAGGAGAGGGCGTTTTCGCCTCACGACTTGCTGTCGCAGCTTTCCGTGCGGGCCGGCCAGCCGGTGTTCTTTTCGACATAGGATTTGGCCGCCTCATCGAGCAACGGCTGAACCTTGTCCATCGCCGGCGCGATTGGATCGGTGATCTTCACCCATTTAGCGCCATCCCATTGCTGGATGAAGGTTCCGCTGTGGCTGTTATGGTCGGCGCAGGTCAATTTGAAAGGCGCCGCGAACCCTTCAAGTCCCAGCGCCTTGAACCGCGCCGCATCGAGATCGATCGTCTCCAATCCGCGCCGCACGTCCTCGCCAGTCACCACTTTCTTGCCGGTCAGCTTTTGCGCATTGGCGATGCCCTCGGCGATCAGCATCGAATTATAGACGCCGTGATTGTAGAGCACCTGGCCGACCTCGCTGGCCGGGGCAAGGCTCTTGCCGGCGTCGACGACGCGTTTCTGGATATCCTGCAATGCAGGGAAAGCCGTGCCGGTGGCGTGCCAGTTGAGAGTCTTGAAGCCTTTGGCGCCGTCGCCGGCCGAAACCAGGTCGGCCTCGCTCGGCCACCAAATCGAGATGAACTTGTCCATCGGGAAGCCAGCCTTCACCGCCTCCTTCACCGCGGTCGCGTTCATCGCACCCCAGCCATACATCACCAGGAAATCGGGCTTGTCGCGGCGCACGTCGAGCCATTTGGCCGACTGGTTCTGCATATCGGCGGGGGCGACGGGATAGAGCTTCAGCGTGAAGCCGAGATCCTTCGACAGATCCTGGAACAGGGGAATCGGCTCCTTGCCGAAGCCGGCGTCGAAATAGAGATAGCCGATGGTCTTGCCCTTGAGGTTGTCGAGCGAACCGTCGCCAACATATTTCAGGATTTGCGACAGGCCATCCCAATAGGTCGCCGGCGGATTGAATATCCAGGGAAAGACCTCGCCCTTGGCGGAAGCCGACAGGCCATAGGCCATGCTGAGGATCGGGATTTTATCGACCGATGCTTTCGGGATCAGCGACAGCGTAATGCCCGTCGACCAGGGATTGACCATGACGGGGTTCTTGGATTTGACGGAGTCATAGCATTCGACGCCGCGTTTGGTGTCATAGCCGGTTTCGCATTCGTCAACGATGAGCTTGACGCCGCCGATGCCGCCGTCGCGCTCGTTGAGCATGGTCAGATAATCGTGCATGCCGTCGGCGATTGGCGTTCCCGAACCGCCGAACGGCCCCGTCCGATAGGTGAACAACGGCACATAAATCGAATCCTCAGCCGCCGCCGGCGTAACGGCGGGAGCGGCCAAAGCCAGCGCCAGCACGGCGCCGGACAGGATTTTCAGAGCATGTCTTGTGTTCTTCATTTCGTTCCTCCCTGCGAATATTTTTGGTCTTGCTTCGGCTGTCTGGCCCCTCTCAGTACGGGAACGGCCAGACGCGTAGCTTTTGCTTGCCGATCCGCCAGAGCCGCGCCAGTCCGAGCGGCTCGACGATAAGAAAGAAGATGATTAGGGCGCCAGTGACCATGAAGGTCAATTGCTCGATCGTCGCAGATCCGAGATTGAGGCCGACCAAGGCGGGCAAGGCGCGCAAGAGGATCGGCAGGATGTGGATCAGCGCGGCGCCAAGAAAGGCGCCGACGATGCTGCCGAGACCGCCGATAATGACCATGAACAGCAGCAGGAAGGACAGGTTGATGTTGAACGCCTCGGGCTCAGCGGCGCCAAGCCAAAGGAACACCATCAGAGCGCCCGCCACCCCGACATAGAAGGACGAAACCGCGAAGGCGAGCAATTTGGCGCGAAGCAGGCGAATGCCCATCAGTTGCGCGGCGATATCCATATCCCGCACCGCCATCCACATCCGCCCGATGCGCCCATGCACGATGTTGGAGGCCAGCCACGCCATCGCCGCGACAATCGTCAGCACCACGAGGTAGCGCGTCGCGGGCGTGGCGTTCGGCCCGGTCACCGGCAGCCCGAACAGCGTATGCGTCGAGACCTCGATCGCCCCGGAAGTGTTGTCGTTATAAAGCCAGGGCACGCGCGCGAAGCACCATTGCAGGAAGAATTGCGCCGCCAGCGTCGCGACTGCGAGATAGAAGCCCTTGATGCGCAGGCTCGGCAAACCGAAAAATACGCCGACGGCGCTGGACACGAACCCCGAGGCGACGATCCAGACGAGTATATTCACTTGCGGGAAGAAGGTCGACAATTTGTAGCAGGCATAGGCCCCGACCCCCATGAACGCCGCCGAACCCAGCGACAACAGTCCCGTATAGCCCGTCAGAATGTTGAGGCCGATCGCGGCGAGCGAGAACACCAGGAACGGGATCATGATCGAATTGAGCAGGAACTGATTGCCCGCCAGCGGGATGACCACGAATGCGCCAATCAGGATCAGACCGAGCCCGATCCGATCCTGGCGGATCGGAAATATCGCCATATCGGCGGCATAGCTCGTCTTGAACTGCCCGGCCTCGCGATAGAACAAATGCTTTTCTCCCTGGCTCTTCCGAACTGCGCGCGACTCAAATCCGTTCGATGATGGCTTCGCCGAACAGGCCCTGCGGCCGGAACAGCAGAAAGGCCAACGCGATGACATAGGCGAGCCAGCTCTCGATGCCGCCGCCGAATATCGGACCCCAATAGAACTCACCGAGTTTTTCGCCGATGCCGATGATCAGTCCGCCAACGATGGCGCCCGGAATCGACGTCAGGCCGCCGAGGATCAGCACCGGCAGCGCTTTCAACGCGACGATCTGGAGCGCAAAGGAAACGTCGGAGCGGGCGCCCCACAAGATTCCGGTCGCCAGCGCGACGATCCCCGCTGCGAACCAGACGACGACCCAGATCTGGTTCAGCGAGATGCCGACCGACAACGCGGCCTGATGATCGTCGGCGACGGCGCGAAGCGCGCGGCCGATGCGCGTCTTCTGGAAGAACAGGCCGAGCCCGGCGACCATGACGAGCGCAATGATCGCCGCGGCAATGTCGATTTTCTGCAGCGAGACGGTTCCGCCAAGAATCTTGAGATCGATGGCTCCGGACGGAAGATAAAGTTGCTCGGTGATCATCGTCTTCGGATTCCCGCCAAACAGCAATTCGCCAAGACCGATCAGAAAATAGGTCAGCCCGAAAGTCGCCATGAACAGGATGATGTCAGGCTGGTTGACGAGCGGGCGCAAGACGATCCGCTCGACGCCGAGCGCCAGAACATACATCACGCCAATTGTCGCGATCAGCGCGAGCCAGGCCGGAACGCCCTTCTCATGCAGGCCGACGAGCGTCAGCGCGGCGAACACCATCATGATGCCCTGGGCGAAATTGAACACGCCGGAGGCCTTGAATATCAGTACGAAGCCGAGCGCGATCAGCGCATAGAGCACCCCGCCGACAAAGCCTTCCCAAACCGTCTGCGCGAGCAGATCGGGCGCCCCGGCCATCTGGACGAAGGGATCGACGAAAATCTGATAGATGAGGCTCATCCCGCCGACCTCCTCAATGGGCCACGCCGAGATAAGCGTCGATCACCTTGGGATCGCGCTTGACCTCGTCAGGCGTGCCGTCGGCGATCTTTCTGCCATATTCGAGCACGACGACGCGGGTGGCGAGATCCATCACCACGCCCATGTCATGTTCGATCAGTGCGATCGTCGCGCCATAATGATGGTTCACGTCGAGGATGAAGCGGCTCATATCTTCCTTTTCCTCGAGATTCATGCCTGCCATCGGTTCATCGAGCAGCAGGAGGTCGGGCTCCATCGCCAAAGCGCGCCCGAGTTCAACGCGCTTTTGCAATCCATACGGCAGCGCGCCGACCGGCGTTTTGCGGATCGCCTCGATCTCGAGAAAATCGATGATCCCTTCGCAGAACCGGCGATGCTCGATTTCCTCCGCCAAAGCGGGGCCATGGCGGAGCGCCTGCCAGAAAAGGCCGCGCCTCATGCGCAATGTGCGGCCAGCCATGATGTTGTCGAGCGTCGTCATTCCCTTGAAGAGCGCGACATTTTGAAAGGTGCGGGCAATGCCCTGCGCCGCCGCCTCATGCGGCTTCATGGCGACGCGCGTTTTCCCGCGAAACGTGATGCGCCCGCGTTGCGGATGGTAGAAGCCGTTAATGACATTGAGCATCGACGTCTTGCCGGCGCCGTTCGGCCCGATGATAGCGCGGACTTCCCCCTTGACGATATCGAACGAGACATCGGTGATCGCTTTGACGCCGCCGAACGACAGCGACACCTCATCGACGGAGAGGAGGATTTCGCCGCCCCGCGCCTGGCTCATGCCGCGGGCTCGCCAACGGGCTTCGCGGCCGGACGAAACGTCCACACCTCCAGTCGCGCCCGGGTGCGCCCAAGCCCGGCGTAATGCTCACCTTCGCCGAAACCCTCGCGCTGTGGCGGCAAAGCCAAATTCGTCCCTCCCCAGATTCCGACTTTGCCCGTCACCATGGCCCGCCGACGTTTCGCCGGCATAGCTATACGTTAGTCGCATTCCTCAGGACATCAAGCATTTGTCAGGCGCCGCCGGCGCCTGATCAGCGACCCGGCCCGGATTGCCGTGCCCGTTTTTCGCCTTGTTTGTGTTGTTTGAGGGTCCCTCGCGCTCATCCGCTTGATGCAGGGGATGGGCGATTTTCGCCGGTCCGAATGCGTCATCGCCATAGCAGCGACGCCGGATCAAATGGACGCTTGCGTCGGGACATTCCCGCGAGCGTCGCGCCGAGGCGACAAGCGCTCGCTCAGAGGGCTTCTCGGCAATTCCGTCGCGCTTGCGCAATGCCAGGTCGGCGAAAGGGGAAACCCCCTTTCGCCATCGTGGCCCAACTTTGCTCGCAGGCCCGTATCCCCGCTGCGTTGCCGCAAGCCGGACGACGCGCGCTCAACCTTTTTGGAGACGATCATTGAAGATAGGTCGATGGATTATCGTTGCGGCGACAGGCCTGGCCTTCGTTGGCCCCGCTCATGCTCAAGGCGGTCGAACCGCTAACGCCAACCCGTTGCAGGTGTTCGAGAGCCAACTCGCCGCGCCCGCCGCGGCGGCCAGGATTGGCGCGGAACCCGAAACCGCCCGGCAGATCGTCCGCGCCTCCTGGTACGGCGGCGGCGAGCGCCTTAGCCAGCACACGTCATCGGGCGAAATCTTCCGGCCGATGGGCCAGACCGCCGCCCATCGCACCCTGCCGTTCGGCACCATGCTCCGCGTTTCGGCCTTGTCGACCGGGCGGTCGACAATCGTGAAAGTCAATGACCGCGGCCCCGCCGCCTCGACCGGGCGCGCGCTCGATCTGTCGCGCGGCGCCGCTGTCGCTCTCGGCATAGCCGGCCAGGGCGAGGCGAAGGTCGCCATCGAAATCGTGCACTGAACGCGCATTCGACCAAAGCGACGCGGGGCGTCGACGCAAAGTCGACGCCGCAATTCCCGTTCAGGCGAATTCCATGATCACCGCGTCGACGGCCAGAGAATCCCCTTCCCTGGCGAGGATTTTCTTGACCGTCACGTCGCGCTCGGCGACGAGAACATTCTCCATCTTCATCGCCTCGACCATGCACAAAGGCTCGCCGGCCTTGACCTGCTGATCGACGCGAACCGAGATTGCTTTGACCAGGCCCGGCATCGGACAGAGCAAGGCTTTCGAATTGTCGGCCTCCTTGCGCTCCAGCATCAGCGCGGCGAGTTCCGCTTCGCGGCGCGTGTAAACGCGCGCCGCGACGCTGACCCCGCGATGGGCAAGCAGGAATCCGTTGAGGATCGGACGCACCTGCGCCGCCAGCTCGACGCCGTCGATCGACCCATTCCACACCGCCTCGCCCGGCGTCCAGTTTGAGACAACGCGCAATATGCGTCCCTCGGCAAGTACGATTTCGACATTCGTGCCGCCGACGCCGATCTCAATATCGTAACGATCCTTGCCGAGCAGGACCGTGCGCTGCAACTGAAAGCGAAGGCTCGCCGGCGCCCGCAATTGCCCGGATATGCCGCGCTTGCGCACGTTCTGCACATGATCGACATGCGCGGCGATCGCCGCCATCCGATGCGCGGTCTCGCCCGATGCGACAAGCGGCGCGAAGCCTTCGGGAAACTCCTCCGCGATGAACCCGGTCGAAAGTCGTCCCGCCCGCCAACGCTCATGCTGCATCAGCGCGGAGAGGAACGGAATATTGTGGCGGATGCCGTCGATGACGAAAGCGTCGAGCGCCTGCGCCTGCGCTTCGATCGCGCCCGACCGGTCGCCGGCGTGCGTGACGAGCTTGGCGATCATCGGATCGTAATGGATCGAGATTTCGCCCCCCTCATAGACGCCGGTGTCGTTGCGCACCGTCACGCCGTCAACGGTTCCCTCTGCGGGCGGGCGGTATTTCACCAGGCGTCCGGTCGAGGGCAGGAAACCTCGGGACGGGTCTTCGGCATAGACGCGGCTCTCGACCGCCCAACCCTTGAGCTTCACGTCGCCTTGCGCAAGCCTGAGCTTCTGGCCATAGGCCGAGCGGATCATTTCTTCGACGAGATCGATTCCGGTGACGAGTTCGGTCACGGGATGTTCGACCTGCAGGCGCGTGTTCATCTCCAGGAAATAGAAGCTGCGATCCTGCCCCGCGACGAACTCGACCGTGCCCGCGGAATCGTAGTCGACCGCTTTGGCGAGCGCCACCGCCTGCTCGCCCATTTTCTTGCGCGTCGCCTCGTCGAGCAGCGGCGACGGCGCCTCCTCGATCACCTTCTGGTTGCGGCGCTGGATCGAGCATTCGCGCTCGCCGAGATAGATGACATTGCCGTGCTTGTCGCCGAGCACCTGGATTTCGATGTGACGCGGATTGACGATGAATTTCTCGACGAACACGCGATCGTCGCCGAACGAGGATTTCGCTTCGGACTTTGCGCGGGCGAAGCCCTCGGCGACTTCGGCGCGGGAATGGGCGATGCGCATGCCCTTGCCGCCGCCGCCGGCCGAAGCCTTGATCATCACGGGATAGCCGATTTCATCGGCGATTTCGGCGGCATGTTCGGGCGTCTCGATCGCGCCGAGATAGCCCGGAACCGTCGAAACCTTGGCGGCATTGGCGAACTTCTTCGATTCGATCTTGTCGCCCATCGCCTCGATGGCCCGGCGGTTCGGGCCGATGAAGACGATGCCGGCCTCGTCAAGCGCCGCAGCGAAGGCGGCGCGTTCCGACAGGAAGCCGTAGCCAGGATGCACCGCTTCGGCGCCGGTCTCCATGCAGGCCGCCACGATCTTTTCGATGACGAGATAGGATTGCGCCGCGGCGGGCGGCCCGATCAGGACGGCCTCGTCGGCCATCTCGACATGCAGCGCGTCCTTGTCGGCCTCCGAATAGACCGCGACGCTGGCGATCCCCATGCGGCGGGCCGTCTTGATGATCCGGCACGCGATCTCGCCGCGATTGGCGATCAGGATTTTCCTAAACATCAGCCCCCCGGTCGAAAGCTCGCCGGGCGAGCGACCATCAGGGCGTTGGTTTTATGGGAGCGGCGCGGCGGCGTCTACTCGCGGGCGCGTGGTCAACTCGCCATCGCCGCCCGCAGCGCCTCATCCACCCCCGGCCAGCCGCGCGTGGCGCGCGCCCGCACCGCGGCCAGGAACCAGCGAGGCACGCGATGAGCCTCGGCGAGCACATTGACGAGGACCGCGAGCGCATCGACAGACATCGCCTGGTCCGCCTGGGCGATCAGCCATTCCGCCTGTACTTCATTGACGATCCCGGTCGGGCGCGACTGCCAGATGATGTGCTCGCAGATCATTTCGACGAAGAATTCTGTCCATTCCGGCGCTTTGACAATGCCCGACCGTTCGACCGCGAACAATTCGTCCGCGGCCTCGCGCGACACTTCGCCGTCGCCGAATACTTCGCGCCGCAACCAGGCGACATCAAGCCCGCTCACCCTGCCTCCATGGATGAGCGAGCTGATGATCGTCCTGCTCCTGTCCACCGCGAACGCCATTGGTTTCGACATATTCCACCACCCGTTTCGCCCGTTTTACGGACGACTTGCTTTGTTGGGCGTCAGATTGGGTCGGAATATTTTCCAGGTCGTGAATCAATTAAGGCATGTGCGGGCACAGTTAAGGTCAGGCAAAGAGGCATGGTTGCGAGAAGATGAACGGGCGCCCGCCCGGTCCAGCCTCGGGCGATTGCTGCCGAAGTAGAGCGAAGAGGAGATTGGAATATTAAGCCGTTCTACTCGGCTTCGGCATTTTATACTTCGTGGACTGGCGCGGGATCAAGAATTACGGAAAACTCATTGTCCAATGTTTTTCCAAGAAATTTCCAAGAAAAATGATTGGATTCGCAAAAAATCTCCAGAAAACCCTCGCTAAGTCCTTGATATGGGCGCTGCCGGAAACCGCGAAAATATCCCGGCAGCGAGCATTTTCAGCAGTTTGATCGGCAATGTCCTTGCCAAGCGCAGATATTCATCGCCTCTTGGCGTCGGCGGCCGGATAGTCGCCAACGCCCACCAAACAGGATGCGGCGGGAAAGCTGGAATGTCCAGATAATATTTTCTGTAAAATAGAATAGCTACGGACTTCGTGGCGGCGAAAGGTCGGGCGCTTCGAACCAGGACGCCCTCCCCATTGCGCTTAGGCCCCGCGGTTCGCTCATGGCAGAGCGGCGCCCTCCATCACCTGCTCTCGAACGCCCGCATCTGGCCTCGCTTTTGCTAGACGCCTCAGCGCATGGCGCGGCCAGGTCGGGGTGACAAGGCCGCGGCATGCGGTTATGTTTCCGGCCGCTGGTTAAAGACACGCCCAGGCTGAGACACGATGAGGTCTCAGGCGGAGAAACGTGTCTTCACCGGCAGGAAACGCCATCGAAGCCGCAAGGCAGGGGGAGAAATCATAATGCGCATTGCCGTATCGGCCGCTGTGGCGGGCTTCGTCTTTGTTTCCGGGCCCGCATTGGCGCTCGATAAGGTGACATTCGGCACCAATTGGCTCGCCGATCCAGAGGCTGGAGGCTATTACCAGGCTGTCGCTGACGGCACTTACGAAAAATACGGGCTCGACGTCACCGTGCTTCAGGGCGGCCCGCAATCGAACGGCGGCATGCTCTTGCTCGCCGGCAAGATCGAATTCTTCATGGGCGGCGACATGCTCGGCGATTTTCTGTCCGTTGAACAGAATATCCCGACCATCGCGGTCGCCGCCGATTTCCAGAAAGATCCGCAGATTTTCATGTCGCACCCGGGCGTCGGCCTGGACAAATGGACTGATCTGCCCAAGGCGACCGCTTTTGTCAGCCAGGGCGCGATCGCCTCCTTCTATGCCTGGATGCGGCTCGCCTGGGGCTTCAAGGATGAAAACGTCAAACCCTACGTATTCAACTCGGCGCCGTTCATCACCCTCAAGGATTCGATCCAGCAGGGCTATGTGACCTCGGAGCCGTTCGAGGTGGAAAAGCAGGGCGGCTTCAAGCCCAATGTCTTCCTGCTCGCCGATTACGGCTATTCCACCTATGCGACGCTGATCGAGGCGCGGCGCGAATATGTCGACAAGAACCCCGACGTCGTGCAGCGTTTCGTCGATGCCTCAGCGGTCGGCTGGTATCATTATCTCTATGGCGACAATAAAAAAGCCAATGAGGCGATCAAGAAAGACAATCCCGAAATGACGGACGAACAGATCGCCTTCTCGATCGCCAAGATGAAGGAATATGGCATCGTCGATTCCGGGGATACATACACCTTAGGCATCGGCGCGATGAAGGAAGAGCGGGTGAAGGACTTCTTCGACAAGATGGTGAAAACCGGCCTGGTCAAGGCCGATACCGATTGGAAGAAGTCCTACACCTCGAAATTCATCAATAAGGGCGTCGGCGTCGACCTGAGGCCGAAATAGGCAGGCTCGCCCCTCTGCCGGCGCGGCGCGCGCCCTCTTTTGGACCGGCGGCGCGCGCAGTCGCTATCGGCGCCGCTGTGTCGGACGGCGCCAGCCCCCACGGGCGCGAAATTAAGCCGTGCCGCCCATCGTTTCTTTCTGGTGGGCGCCTATATAATTTCTGAGACGCAAAGCGGCGCGGGAATTGGGCCCGCGGTTGCTTTTGCGATTGCCTGAACGGGCCGCGTCGGCGCCGGGTTGCATGAACCCGGTCCAGCCTGACGGTTGAGCGCCGAATAAAAGATGCGCTGGCGGGCGTGCGACGCCAATCCGTTCCAGCCAAATTCGAGGTCATTTAAATGGGCTATATATTGGGCCTTGGCGGCCCCTATTACCATGACGCGTCGGCTTGCCTCGTCGGTCCCGATGGCGCTATTGTGGCTTTTGTCGAGGAGGAGCGCCTCACCCGGCGCAAGCACAGCAAGGACTATCGCTCCTGCGCGCAATCGGCCGCCTGGTGCCTCGCCAAAGCCGGCATTACCCTGCGTGAAGTCGACGAAATCGCCGTCGGCTGGCATCCGCGATGGCCTGCCCTGGCTGAATATGTCACCGACAGCGAGCTCATCAAGGAGCTTCTGAACCCCGACTATTTCGGAGGCTATACGCCCGCGCGGCTGACGATTGTCGAACATCATCTCGCCCATGCCGCCTCCGCCTTCTATCCCTCCGGATTTTCTGACGCCGCGGTGATGATCGTCGACGGCGCTGGCGACGGCGCGGCCACCAGCCTCTACAAGGGCGGCCCTGGCGGCCTGAAGCTCATCAGGCAATATCCCTACACCCAGTCGCTCGGCTGGTTTTACGAGACGGTCGCCGAACATATCGGCCTTGGCGACTGGACGAGTTCCGGCAAGCTGATGGGTTTGGCCGGCTATGGCAAACCCGTCTACGACCTCGATTTCCTGCGCGCCGATGGCGATGGCTATCTCCTCGATCTCGCGCCCTACGGCCTTGTCGATGCGCCGGCCTGGAGCGCCGAGAGCGATCACATGCCCTATTACCGCCTGCTTAAACAGGCCTATGGCAAGGCGTTCACCGAACTCGGCGTGCCTCGCCATCGCATAGCGCGGCGTTATGATCCCGGCTCCGGCCACATGACCACGGTGACGGAATTCACGCCGGACCACGCCAATTTCGCTGCTTCCGCGCAATCGACGCTCGACCAGCGTCTTCTCGAATTAGCGAAAGCGGCGATGAAAGAGGCTGGCAGCGCTCGGCTTTGCATCGCCGGCGGCGTCGGCTTGAATTGCTCGTCGAACGGCGTTCTCTTTCGCGACGGCGGCGCCCAGGAATTGTTCGTTCAACCTGTCGCCGGCGACGCCGGCGTCGCCATCGGCGCGGCGTTGGAATGCGCGCGGCGCGCCGGACGCCTGTCGCTGCCCGGCCGACGGATCGACTCCACCGCCTGGGGTCCGGCTTTCACCGATGCCGACATCGCCGCCACCCTGAAGGCCCTTCACATCCCTCATACGCACCACGGCGACGCGATCGCCGATCACGCCGCGCGCGCGCTCGCCGGCGGCAGAATCGTCGGTTGGTTCCAGGGACCGGCGGAAGGCGGTCCGCGCGCCCTGGGGCGTCGCAGCATTTTGGCCGATCCCCGCGACGTCGCCAGCCGGGACCGCATCAATCGGGACATCAAGCGCCGCGAAATGTGGCGCCCGCTGGCCCCAAGCATTCTCGATGAGTCGGCGCCGAGATTCATGGGTCATTCCGGCCCGGCCGACTTCATGATCGTCGCCCATCGCGCCACCGGGGAAGCAGCCGCCGCCATTCCCGCCACCGTTCACGTCGACGGCACTCTGCGTCCGCAGACGGTGCATGAAAGCGTCGACCCGCGTTATGCCGATCTCATCGGCAAGTTTGGCGAGGCGACCGGCGTCGCCGCCCTGCTCAATACATCCTTCAACCACGAGGCCGAGCCGATCGTCTGCACGCCGATCGACGCGTTGCGGACGTTTTTCTCGACGCCGCTGGACGCGCTGGCGCTTGGCGGCTTTCTGATCGAAAAGGACGGCAAAGACAGCGCAGCCGCGCGCGGCTAACTCATGCGATCCCTACGCCGCAAGCGCAGGGCTGTCCGGGGAACAGAATTAGGCTGCAGCACTCCGCCTTTTGGAACCCTAGCACGTCATGCCCGGCCTTGTGCCGGGCATCCACGCCCAGAAGCCATCACCAACCTCAAAAGTTGTTTGCAACGGCGCCGCGTGGATGGCCGGGACAAGCCCGGCCATGACGTCGAAGGGTAGTGCACAACCTAATTACATCTCCGATTCTGCAACTTTTCGTTTTCCCCGGACAACCCGCAAGCGGGTAAGGATCGCCGGCCGCCTCACATCCTGCTGTACCGACTGAGCGCGCGATAGTTCTTCCTCGGCCCCGAAACCACAATCTCGGTCTCAAACGAGGACGGCAGATTGAGACGAAAGAGAACGCGGTAGGCATCGTCGCCGCAATGATGAATATCAAACGCTTCGGCCTGTTTGCTCCGCCCTTGCGCGAAGGCGAGTCGGACGAATAATCGTCCTTTGTCGGGACCATCGTCGAAGTGGATCTCAATCCGTTCGTCGACAAATCGGTAGCGATAATTGCGGTAGGCTTGCAGGACGCGCCCGTCCGACAAGGTGAGCTGGGACGTCTCTCGATAGGCCAGCGTTTCCGCGCCGTCGGGGCGTAGCGACGCCACGCCCACCGCCAGCGCGCCTTCGCCTTCGAATGCGCGCGTGATCGCCCAGCGTCCCGCCAAGCCTTCAAGCAATGTCTCGAGTGAGCGCTCGCTCATGCGGGGCTCGCTTTATTTCCCCACCACGTCGAGCATCTGTTCGATGGCGCCGGGCGGCAGGCGGAACAGGCCGGTGAAGGGCTCGCTGAGTTCGAGGATAAGGAATATCGCCGTCCCCACCGCGAAAGCGCCAAAGCCGAGCGCGACGATGGTGGTGGCGTTGAGGCGCGAGAGCAGGCCAAAGCCGCAGAAGAGAATGAGCGCCCAGAAAATCACGACGACCAGCAGCGGCCAGGAAATCGGGCTCGCCAATTGCAGCGATATCAATATTCGGGTCTGCTCGATCAAGCTGGCGTCGACGCCCGCCGCGGCCGCGAACTGCCGTTGCGCCGGCGTCTGTGGATTGAGGCTGGCGATATATTCGTCCATACCGCGCAAATGGGCCAACGCAGCGGAGACCTTGAGACTCTCAGGGTCGAACTTTGACGAGTCCTTTCCCCAGAACATCTCGTGGATGTTTTCGAGCGTGCTTTTCATTTTGACCCGCGCCGGCGCCGTCTCGGGCCCATATTCGGCGAGCGCAAGATCAAGCTGGACCATGCGGGAGGCGAAGGTCTCCAGTTCGGATTTCTGGGTCGAGTAAAAGGCGAAGGAATTGCCGATCAGCGTCCCCAGCACAAGAGCCAGCAACAGCGAGAACAGACCGACGATCGCGCCGATCATGGCGAGCGAACGATCGCTGGTATGCGGTTCAGGCAACACCTTTTGCAGCAGCAGCCCGATGATTCCGAAGATGAGAGTCAGAACCGCGGCCGCCAGAGAAATCCATATTGTCGTCATGCCCCCTCCCGCTCGCACGAACCTTCGCGCCGGATCGAGGCGACATTATTCGCGATTGGCGTCCTGTCCAAGGCGATTGGGAGAAGGGCTCGCCATGCGGCGCCCGTGGCGCCAATTGAAATGATCGCGCTCTCGCATTCATCGTCGAACCGAGCCGTCGGATTCTCCGCCGTCAAATCGGCGCCGCGCATACCGCCGGTACGAATAAAATTGCGGGCGCGGGTGTTAGGTCCCCATCTGTGCCAATCTGCATGCCAGTTTCGTTGCGACGGTAAACTAAACGGTAACATTAGCGCCCGTAGATTGCGCCGCCCCCACGCGCATCGCGCCATTGGCGGGGCGCCGACGGCGTTTTGAGTAAGCGGGCATCCGACCGCAACCGGAAATCGAGCTTAATGAACCTCCGTTCTCTAGTTTGGGCGCCAACCATTGCGCTCTCTTGGTTGTGGGGGCTAGGTTTTTTCTACAGCATCCACGTCACTCTGACTTACGGTTGGCTCGGCTTTGTCGGTTTTGCCGTACCCAATGCGCTGGGCCTCGGGCTCTTCGGTTGGATCGTCGGACGCGCGAAATCATCGCCCGATATGATCGTCAAGTCGTTCGAGGATTCCTACGGCGGCGTGATTCTGCTGTTTCAATTCGCCTGCGTCGCGATCACGATCTTCGGCTTCGTGGCCTATTTCTGGGCGCCGATGTACGGCGAGGGCGCGGCGATCGGAGTCGCTCTGTTCCTCCTCGGCGCCAGTGCGATCGGCCATAGTCTGACATTGACCGGCATCAAAAGGCTGCATGTCGCGGCGCTTGCCGTAGCGCTCGTCGCCGGCGCGCTGTCGCTTTTCGCCCTCACCGACTCAAAGGACGCCTGGACGGTTCCATTGGCTTCCTTCGACAGTCGCTTCTATGGTCTCGTCATTCCGACATTGGTCGGCTTTTTGCTCGGGCCTTGGCTGGACATTCAGCAATGGCAGCGGGCCGCCGCGATCCAGCGCGAAGGCGGCTCGGTTGGCCTCGCCTATGCGGTCGGCGCGGTTTTGTTTTTCGGCCTGCTGTCGCTCAATGCGTTGCTCGCCGCCGCCGCCGGAAAAGGCGGGATCGTCATTTCCGCCGACGGGTTGCCCGGCGCCGAAGGCGCGGTGTCTTTCGCATCGGCGCATTTGCCGGCCGGCCTGCTCGGGGTCGGCGGCGCTTATGCGGTCTGGACGACGCTCGCGCTAGGAACCACCCTAGACAGCTCTTACAATGCGACGCGCTGGTTTCTCGCGACGAAGCAGTCGCGCAGCGTCAGCGCTGTGCTGGCGCTGATTCCTCCCGGCGTCGCATCCTCGCCGTTATGGCTGATCGCAGGGGCGACATTCGTCGCCGCAGCGGCTCATCGCGCCAATCTGTCGCTGATCTATCTGATGCTGCCTTTCGCGACGCTGTTCGTCAGTTCCGCGGCATGCCTGGTCTGCGAAGTGCTCGGCGGTCGGCGAATCTATGATCCGGTGCTTTGTTTCTTGATCGGCTGCGCGGCGGCGATCATTTTCGTGTTGGGCTATTTGCCGCCAACGCCCCTCTTCCTGTCGCTTTCGCCCCTTGTCGGGCTGATCGGCGCGGCGCCGGCGATTATCGACTTTATCGCGCCGCAACCCAACGGCGACCGACGAGCCGTCGTGGAATTTTCCGATGCGCCGCCCGTGAGGGTCGCCACGGCGGCGCTGGACGTCGTTTCATCGCATGGATTCGACGGACAATGGTTCGTCATGCAATTGATGCCGACCTACGACGACACCAATTCGGTCGGCAACATCTACTTCGCCAATTACGTACGTTGGGTCGGCAAGGCGCGCGAATTGTTCTTCAACGTCTGCATACCGGATTTCGACATCAAGACGACTCGCTTTTACATTCTCACGCGTTCGTTCAAACACAATTTCCGGCGCGAGGCGCGCGAATTCGAACCGATCACAGTCCGCATTCGCGTCGCCAGCCTCAACAGGAAATTCGTCACCCTCGATCATGAGATCCATGGCGGCGCCGCGCAGGGATTGCTCGGCAGCGGCGCGCAGACGCTGATGTTCGTCGACATCCATGATTATCATCCGCTGGACATACCGGGCGAGATGCTGCGCGGCTTCGCCCCCTATTTGCCCAAACAATCGCAGATGGGCGATGCCCCATGAACAGCGCGGGCGGAAGAAACGCCGCCGGCCTGAGCGGTTCAGGCGGCCTGCCCGGCCACCGTCTTGCCGCCGAAACTCATCAGCTCCGCGAGCTGGCCGTCAGGCTTCGCCGCGCTGAAAAGATAGCCCTGCACGAGTTCGCAGCCCTCGCGCCGCAGACTGGCGAGCTGTTCATGAGTTTCAACGCCTTCCGCGGTGATCTCCATATCCAGGCTGCCTCCAAGGCCGATGACCGCGCGAACGATCGCAAGGGCGCCCTTGTCGTTGGGCAGACCCTGAACGAACGAACGATCGATCTTGATCTTGTTGAACGGCATGTTGCGAAGGTAGCTCAAGCTGGAATAGCCGGTGCCGAAATCGTCCAGCGCCAGCCGAACGCCCATCTTCTGCAACCGTCTGAGCACCTTCACCAGTTTGACGTTCGCTTCGAGCAGCATCGACTCGGTGATTTCCAGCTCAAGCCGGTGCGCGGCCAGACCGCTGTCGGCAAGCGCGCTGTCGACAATCGCGCAGAGGTCGGAATAGCGTAGCTGGATTGGCGACAAATTGACGGCGACGCCAATGTCGTGCGGCCAGGTCGCAGCGACGCGGCAGGCTTCGCGAATGACCCATTCGCCCATCGCCACGATACAGGCGTTTTCCTCGGCGATCGGGACAAAGGTCGATGGCGGCACCAGGCCGAGGGTCGGGTGGCGCCACCGAAGCAGCGCTTCAAATCCCATTGTTTTGAGGTTTTGCGCGGCGACAATCGGCTGATAGTGCAAGACGAACTCGCCGCGCGCGAGAGCGCCGCGCAGATCGGCGGCGAGCGCGCGCCGCGTCTCGACCTTGGCGTCCATTTCCGCGTCGAAAAAGCGATAACCGTTTCGGCCTTCGTTCTTGGCCCGATACAAGGCAAGATCGGCGCGGCGCATGATGTCGGTGGCGTTTTCGCTCGGCGCCACCGCGATGCCGATACTGACGTGAAGGCTGATCTTGATGCCTTCGACTTCCATCGGCTCCGCGATCGCCGCGACGATCCGCTCGGCTATATCAGCCGAGCGCTCCTTCGCGTCGCCGAACGCGAGAATGGCGAACTCATCGCCCGAAAGCCGCGCAACCACATCGCTGCTGGCGACGCAGGTCTTCAATCGCCGCGCGACTTCCGCCAGAAGACGATCGCCGATCGCGTGCCCGAACGTGTCGTTGACATATTTGAACTCGTCCAGATCGAGGCACAGAACCGCGAACCTCGATTCTCCCGGCCGGGCATTGGCCATGGTTTCCTGGAGCCGATCCTGGAACAAGGTTCGGTTCGGCAAATCGGTTAGCGCGTCGAAGCGGGCGAGATAGGACAGCCGTTCCTCGGCGAGCTTGGCCGCCGTCACGTCGGACCCGACGCCGCGATAACCGCTGAAACGCCGATTGGAATCGAAGACCGCCTTGCCGGTCAGCGACCACCATCGGACTTCCCCGGCGATTTTTACCGGCAACAGGCAATCACGGAATGTCGCCCTCTTGGCGATCGGCTTCAACAGCAATTCATCGATCGCGGCCGATTTTATCCGGCTCTCGTCGGGGTCCAGCACGGCGGACAGCTTCATGCCGTCAAGCTGCGCGGCGCTTTTGCCCGATATCTGCGCGAGGCGCGCGGATGGGTTGCGGATTCGTCCATCCAGATCGATCTCCCAAATCCAATCGCTCGCATTCTCTTCGAATTCGAACAGCAAAAGACTGATGACATCCTTCTGCTGCTCGACCTTGATTTCCGAAATGATGCGAACGAGCAGATCGTTGCTGAGATGCACGATCGTCGAAAATATGAAGAACGTGTAGAGCGCCAGCAACATCGCGATCAGGATGTAGAACGGGTCGTGCGTCGTCGCCAGCGTGTAGAATGAGCCGACGATGAGGCTGCCCGTAAAGAACATCGCCGCCCGTCGAACGGCGAAGACGCTGAGGCCGATCGCGATAAGCCCGGTGTCGGAACAGGCGATCAGCAACCGATAATTGGGGTCGGCGCTGACGAACAGCATCACTGGCAACGATGTGAGCAATATGCCGAAGCCGATCGCAACAGCGACCAGCAGGTCGACGTCCCGCGCATTCCGCTCCGCCGATTTACCGCGTCGCCGCGCGCCCCAGCAGATCGTTAACGAGAAGACTGAAAGGCCGACCGTCGCGACTGTCAGAACGGAGAGATAGAGATGCTGACCGCTGCTCCAGAAGGCCGTCGCGTGCAGCAGGACGTCGATGAGCGCGGACAGGACGGCGAACGGCGCCAGACGCAACGACACGTCGAGTTGTTCGGCATAGACGCGCCCTTCGACCGATCGATTTCCGGCGGACGGCCGCAGATCGACGTCGTCGAGCGCGCGGACTATCGGATTTCGAAAGGCGGCCGACACCAAAGCGGACCTCTAGAGAACGGGGGTTCCCGCCGTTCTAGAAGAGGGTCCGTAAAGCAACGATTAAACCAAGCGCGTAGAAACTCCGAGTCTATGGCGATTTTCTCTATGCTTCATCCGATGCTCTATGGGATTTCACCATTTCGAAGCAAAGACATTCGCAACGAGCCGCTTCAAAGCGTCCCTACAGCGGAATATTATCGTGCTTCTTCCAAGGGTTCTCCAGCTTCTTGTTGCGCAGCATCGCCAGCACCCGCGACAAGCGCTTGCGCGTCGCGTGCGGCATGATGACCTCGTCGATATAGCCTCGCTCGGCGGCCACGAAAGGCGACAGGAAGCGCGCTTCATATTCGGCGGTGCGCTCGGCGATCTTGGCGGGGTCGTTAATGTCGGCGCGAAAGATGATCTCGACCGCGCCTTTGGCCCCCATCACCGCGATCTGCGCGGTCGGCCACGCCAGGTTGATGTCGCCGCGCAGATGCTTTGAAGCCATCACGTCATAGGCGCCGCCGAAGGCCTTGCGCGTGATGATCGTCGCTTTGGGAACGGTCGCCTCGGCATAGGCGAATAACAGCTTCGCGCCGTGCTTGATCAGGCCGCCATATTCCTGGGCGACGCCCGGCAGGAAGCCGGGCACGTCGACGAAAGTGACGATCGGGATGTTGAAACAATCGCAAAAGCGCACGAAACGCGCGCCCTTGCGCGAAGCGTCGCTATCGAGCACGCCGGCCAGCGCCATCGGCTGGTTGGCGACGAGGCCGATCGTGCGCCCCTCGATCCGCCCAAAGCCGGTGACGATGTTTTTGGCATGGGCTTCCTGGATCTCGAAGAAATCGCCCTCATCGACGATTTTCGTGATCAATTCCTTGATATCATAAGGCTTGTTCGGATTTTCCGGAATCAGCGTATCGAGCGACATGTCAACCCGGTCGGGATCGTCGAAACTCGGCAATAGGGGGACGTCGTCGGTGTTGGAGGCCGGAAGGAAATCGATCAGCCGGCGCATCTGCAGCAGCGCCTCGACATCATTGTCATAGGCGCGGTCGGCGATCGAGGAGCGCGTGGTATGGACCGAGGCGCCGCCGAGATCCTCGGCGGTCACCGTCTCGTTGGTGACGGTTTTGACGACATCGGGGCCGGTGACGAACATATAGCTGGTGTCGCGCACCATGAAGATGAAATCGGTCATCGCCGGCGAATAGACGTCGCCGCCCGCGCAGGGGCCCATGATCAGCGAGATCTGCGGGATGACGCCCGACGCCAGCACGTTGCGCTGGAACACTTCGCCATAGCCGCCGAGCGCCGCCACGCCCTCCTGGATGCGCGCGCCGCCAGCGTCGAAGAGGCCGATGATGGGTGCGCGATTCTTCAGCGCCATATCCTGCAGCTTGGTGATTTTCTGCGCGTGCGCCTCGCTCAGCGAACCTCCGAACACGGTGAAATCCTTGGCGAAGACGAAGATGGTGCGGCCATTCACCGTGCCCCAGCCGGTGACCACGCCGTCGCCGGGGATTTTGGTCTTCTCCATGCCGAAATCGGCGCAGCGATGTTCGACGAACATGTCGAATTCCTCGAACGATCCGTGGTCGAGCAGCAATTCGATGCGTTCCCTGGCGGTCAGCTTGCCCTTGGCGTGCTGCGCCTTGATGCGCGCCTCGCCGCCGCCAAGCCGGGCCCTGGCGCGCTGGCGATCGAGTCTTTCGATCATCTGTTTCAAGGAAAAGCCCCCAGACCAATTCGCCGGTCTCGCCCCGAGCGAATGCCGCCCCTTTTACCACGGCCGGCGCGCGGCCGGATATGGGCTGGGTTGTGGACTCAAACCTAGACCATATCCGCAGCGCGGCAAGCAGGACCGCGGCCAAGAAGTTTCGCGCGGCCTTGCCGTAGCGGGTTTCTATGCGACGGAAGTGCGCTGTTTCATTGCACGGAATCTGGCCCCCTCGTGATGCGCGCATCAGCCTTGCTTGCTTAAATCCGGGGACGGGACCTAATATGTCGGCCAGAGGCCTCGCCTCGCAACTTCAGGCAGGCGCCGAGATCGGCGTGCGGCGGGTTCTGCGCCCATTGGGAGGCGACGGGATGGCTTGGAGGCAGCCGATCGTGGCGACAATGGCGCTCTTGTCGCTTTGCGGCGGCGCGGCGGCTCAAGCCCCTTCGAAAGTTTTCAAGATTGGTTTCCTCATCGCTTCGCCGTGGGACTCCAGGTTTTTTGAACCGGCGATAACGCGCGCATTCGCTGATCGCGGCTATATTCTCGGAACCAATCTGGCCTTCGACATCAAGGCCGCCTCGGGCAAGCTGGAACTTCTGCCGGCGCTTGCTGACGAACTTGTCGCCGATCATGTCGATCTGATCATGACGCGCGGTTATCCGTCCGCGGTGGCCGCCAAGGAGCGCGCAGCGGCGGTCCCAGTGGTCGTATCGGGCTCCGGCGATCCTGTCGCGACGCATCTGGTGATGAGCCTGGCGCGGCCCGGCGCCAATCTGACCGGCGTCTCCGAGATCGCCGCTGATCTTTCCGCCAAGCGGCTGCAAATATTGAAGGAGGCCATACCATCCCTGCGGACGGTCGCGGTGTTATGGAATGCCGATGATCTTGCAATGACGCTCCGCTACAATTCCTCGCGTGACGAGGCGACGAAACTCGGCGTCGCCATTCAGCCGCTCGGCGTTCATGCGCCAAACGACTTCGCGGTGGCCTTCGCGGCGATGGTTCGCGATCCTCCTGACGCGATCATGATGCTGACTGACGCGCTCACGATTCTCAACCGCAAACGGGTCGTCGACTTTGCCGCCGAACACAGGATTCCTGCAATTTTTGAGGGGGATTCGCTCGTTCGTGAGGGGGGTCTGATGTCGTATGGACCAGACGGCGCCGCGCTGTTGAATCGCGCCGTTGGTCTTGCCGATCGCGTTCTCAAAGGCGCCAGTCCGGCTGACCTGCCACTTGAGCTGCCGACGAAATTCGTCTTCGCCATAAATCTGAAGGCGGCCAAGGCGCTCGGCCTTGATCTGCCCGAGTCTATTGTGCTGCGGGCCGATCAGGTTGTTGAATGAGCAGCGTCGCGCGCCGGCAGGACGCTAAGTAGGCGTCATGGAACAGACTCGTCCGCGCCGACCCTTGTTCCAGAAATACTTCGTGATCCTGTTCGGGGCGGTCATCGTCCCGCTGATCGTCAGCGGCGCCAGCGACGCCTGGTTCGGCTTTCGTGACCAGAGCGCTTTGGTTAGCAATATGCTCGGCGTCGAAGCCAGGGCGGCCGCGGAAGAAATCAAGAGTTTCCTCGACGGAATTGTCGACCAGCTTGGTTGGACCGTTCAACTTCCCTGGAGCGAAGGAAGCGAGGAAAGGCACAAATATGACCTATTGCGCCTGATGCGCCAGGCGCCCGCAATCGTCGATCTCATCCAGGTCGACGGCGCCGGGATCGAGAAGATGCACCTTTCGCGTGTCGCGCCCGATGTGGTGGACAGCCGGATCGATCGCTCGAACGAAGATTCCGTGCTCGGCGCGGTCGGGTCGCGGGTCTGGTACGGCCCGGTTACGCTCCACGAGGGATCCGAGCCATACATGACGATCGCGGTCGCCGGCTCGCGCGTTAGCGCCGGTGTGACGATCGCCACCGTCAATCTGAAGCTTATCCTCGAAGTCATGGCAGGTATCCGAGTTGGCCGATCCGGCGACGCTTTTGTCGTCGATCGCCCTGGTCATCTCGTCGCCCACCCCGACATCAGCCTCGTGCTGCGAGGCGTTGACGATGGGACCCGAGCGACCTTGCAAGCCATGCGCATCGCTGCGCTCGGCGCCGGAGGCGAAGCGATCGCGACGACGGACATCCAGCATCGCTCCGTACTTGTCGCAGTTGCGCCGATCGCCGGTCCCGATTGGACCGTGTTCGCGGAGGACCCGATCGAGGAGGCGCTGGCGCCGATCCGCGCGGCCCTTTGGCGAACCGGCTTCTTCCTTTTAAGCGGCGGACTGTTTGCCGCCGGCCTCGCCTATCTTCTCGCCTATCGTTTGGTCGTGCCTATCCGAAAGCTTGAGGAGGGCGCCAAAAGAATCGGCGCTGGTCAGTTCGATCATAAGATCGCTATCGCCACGGGCGATGAGCTGGAGCAGCTGGCCGACCGCTTCAATGTCATGGCGGGCGAGCTTGCGCTGTCGCAGGAGCGATCGGAGCGCATCGCGCGGCTGAAGCGCTTCCTCGCCCCTCAGGTCGCCGAGCTTGTCGAACGTTCGGGCGAAGAGTCTCTTCTCGACGGCCAGCGGGTCGAAGTCGTTGTCGTCTTCTGCGACCTGCGCGGCTTCACCGCATTCGCCAGCAGCGCCGGCGCGGAAGAGACAATGAATGTGCTGCGCCAGTATTACGCGGCGCTCGGCGCCATTATTACGCAATTCGAGGCGACCCTTACGAATCTCGCCGGCGATGGCCTCATGATGCTCATGAATGCGCCGGTGGCGCGGGCGGATTGCGCCTTCGCCGCCGTGCGCATGGCCGCCGAAATGCAGCAGCAGGTGCAGGCGCTGATTGTCGGGTGGCGACGGCAGGGCCACACGATCGGTTTTGGGATGGGCCTTGCGAAAGGCGTGGCGACGGTCGGGCGAATTGGCTATGAGGGACGGCTGGACTATACCGCGATCGGCAGCGTCGTGAATCTCGCCTCGCGCCTGTGTGGGGAAGCGCGAGACGCGCAGATTCTGATCGACCCCGCCGCCGCCCACGAGGTCGCCACAGGTGTCCCGCTAAAATCCCTGGGCAGTCGGGGGATCAAGGGATTTGGGGACGAGATCGAAATTCACGCCGTCGAATGGAAGGAAGCGGCAACGGACGACAAATGAGTCGGGGACTCGGTCCCTGTTTGAGCGCCCCTTTCCGGGGCATCATATCTATTTCGTCGCCGCCGGCGCCTCGTCTTCCTCGCCCCATTGGCTGATCTGGAAATCCTCCTCGACAGGGGCGATGCGCCGGCGCGCGGGATTTGATCGTCGTGTCGGCGAGGCGACCATGAGGACCGTCAGTGCGCAGAAACCGACTTGTGGTTTAGCGAAACGCTGACGACCGCCGGAACGGCCTAGCGATTGATCTCGATCAACAACACCCAGGCGTCCATCATCGATTTGACGATCGACAGGATCATCGCCGCCGCGAGCCAGTAGAGCGCCGAAGCTGCGCCGCTCAGGAGCAGAGCGCCCGCGACGAGATAGGGAATAACGGCGATTGCCAGGATCGCCGCATCCTGGATGGAATAATATCGCTGGTCCGCCGCTGAACGCCCGAGGTCGCGCATTTTCGCGGCAATTCCGGCCGCGCCGATCAGCAGCCCGCAGGCCAGGACTTCAATGGAATTGGCGACGACCGGCTGGCCGGGAATGAGCATGAGCAAGGCGACAATCAGGATCGTCAGCAGCAACATCATCGCCAGCAACGCTCGGCCCGGCAATTGCGGGAAGCTCAGAATCCGACTGAGGTTTAGCGACACGCTGACGAACAGAAGCCCGAGCAAAGCGGCTGAGGCGCCGCATTGCGCAATGAAGAAATTGCTCCAGGCGTCGGTCATGGTCTGAACGCTCCGTCTGCCAACCCGACGGTTATTCCGCGGCCGCCGCTATCGCCGCCGCCGCCTCCATGTCGCGCCAGCGCGCAGCGCGGCGGGCCATCGCCTCGTCGTCCTCGCCCCATTGGCTGATCTGGAAATCCTCGCCGTCTTGATCGGTCGCTTCGTAGCGCGCTATGGCGAGCTCGCCAAGGCGTTCCGAGGCTTGTTTGGTCTCATCGCCATCCGCTTACTAACCTCCAGGCGAGGCCATGCAAGCGGCCACGATCAAAGCCCGTTCCAACACCTCGAGAGCGTTCGCAGCTGCTTTGATATAGTTTTCGTCGGTGGATTTTAATTCTGCCGAAGTATAGCCCATCTTTGAACCGATCGCTATTTTTTTACGGCCGTCGCACCAACTGAAGTCCGGCAAATTCGGGCTTATCTTCTTCGCGTGCGCGGCGGGAGTCGCGATGGCGCCGATCACGATCAGCCCCGACAGCATGAGGGCCAGCGGGCGTCGGGATCGGGCAGTCGATCTGGCGCGGAGCCTCGCGTGAACGGCGGTCTCAGAATGACATGAGCCGGCGATCGCGCTGCTCTTGGGTTCAATCATCCGCACTCCGTTCTCCCTCGTTCAACAGTCATTCGTCTAAAGCGCACAATCTTATATACATATTCAATATGATCTGTATCATATTGTATAACTATCGATGATAGTTATGCCCGACGATAGATGCTTGTCAAGGGCGGACGCCCTAAAAACTCGGCAAACTACTAGCCGCCGCCGCCATCGCCGCCGCCGCCTCCATATCGCGCCAGCGCCCGGCGCGGCGGGCCATCGCCTCGTCGTCCTCGCCCCATTGGCTGATCTGGAAATCCTCGTCGACATGGGCAATGCGCCAGGCCTCCGCCGCGCTGAAGGCGCCGCGGGAAACGCCAAGCGCGAGCAGAACTGATCCTGTCAAAGTCGTCATCACATGCAGCGCAGCGAGCGACAGCGGCTCGTCAACCGCCGCGAGCGCCGCGCGGACAGCCGCCAGCGAAGGCTCGGGCTGGCGCACATGGATGATCCCTTCAGCAAGAATGAAGCGCACGCCAAACGCCGCATGCGCCCAATCGAGCGCGGGATCGTAAGCCTCGGCCTGCGCCGCCACCAGCTTTTCAGGTTCGCCGGCGCGATAATAGAGGAGGTCGGTCTCGGCATAGGCGGCGAGTTCGGCGCGGGTCTCGGCCATCGCCGCCGCGACGCCGTCGATGGCGGAATTGGCGATGCGGGTCGCCGGCATGGTCGAAGGATCGATGGTCGCGCCCTGCCCCGCCCATTCCCTGGCGACCAGCTCCGCCATGGCGCGCGTCGGCAACACCAACGCCTTCTTGGCCGGGGTGTGCGCCCCGCGCCCGTCGAGCTGCAGCGCAAAGCCCCCCGCCACCGCCGCGACATCGGCCGTCTTGTAGAACCGGCCGACCACATTGGGCCGCATGTTCTTCTGCGCGGCGCGTATCGGGTCGCCGGGCGAGTAATCCTCACTCATCGGGCGCGTCCTCGATCGGGTCGCGCGTTTTGACGTCGAAGCCGAACATGTCGAAGCTCTTCTTCATATGTTCGGGCAATGGCGCGACGACATCGATGATTCCGCCGCGCGGATGCGGCAGGATCAGGCGGCGCGCCAGCAGATGCAGCTTCGGCTCGAGGCCGGAGGGCACGGCGCGCAGGGGATCAGCCCGCGCAGGATCGTTAGCCTCGCGCCGATTGTATTTGGGATCGCCGATGATCGGATGGCCGATCGCCTCGCAATGGGCGCGCAATTGATGGGTGCGGCCGGTGATCGGGCGCATCGACAGCCAGGCGAGCCGCGGCGACACTTTTTCGACCACGGCATAAAGCGTTAGCGAATGCTGCGCATCGGCCTCGCCGTGTTTGGCGACGCGCATCCGCTCGATATCGGCGCGGTCGCCCTTGCGGGGCCCGCGCTCGGCGCCCATCGCCTCGCCCTTGGCGAGAAACAGCGAGATGCGCCCCTGGCCGGGCTTCGGCACGCCTTCGACCAAAGCCCAATAGATTTTCTTGGCGCCGCGCGAGCGGAAAGTCGCGCCGAGATCGGCCGCCATCTTGCGCGATTTGGCGACCAGCAGCACGCCCGACGTATCGCGATCGAGCCGGTGGACGAGCACCGGTCGCTCGCCGTTCTTGTTGGGAATCGAGGCGAGCATGCCATCGATATGGTGTTTGGTGCCCGAGCCCCCTTGTACTGCAAGTCCATACGGCTTGTTGAGCACCATCACGTCGCGATCCTCGAACAAAATCATTTCGCGGATCGCCGCCGCGTCGCGCGGGTTCGGCGGCGCCGGCGCGTCGGGCGCCGCCTCGGGCCCGAGGTTGAGGGGCGGCACGCGCACGCTCTGCCCGGCCTCCAGCCGCGTCGAAATCTCGGCGCGCTTGCCTGATATGCGCACCTCGCCCTTGCGGACGATCTTGTTGAGGTGGGATTGCGGCAATTTCGGAAAGCGGCGATGAAACCAGCGGTCGAGCCGCATGCCGGCTTCGTCCTCGCTGACCTCGATGAGCGCAACTTTTTCGGCCGCCGCGCTCATGCGAAGCTCCGCATCACCGCAAGGCCCGCCCAAAGGCCGGCGATGCCGACGATGACCGAGCCGCCGATATAGAGCGCCGCCAGGCCGATATCGCCGCGCTCGATCAGCCGGAACGAGTCGAGAGAGAAGGTCGAGAAAGTCGTGTAGCCGCCGAGAATGCCGGTGGCGACGAAGAGCTGCGCGTTGCGCGTCCAGCCTTCCCCGGCGCGAAACGCCAGCCAGCCGACCAGCAGGCCCATGACGAACGAACCGGTGACATTGATAAACAGGATGCCAAAGGGAAAATCATTGCCGAGCAGCCGCGTCGCCGCATTATTGATCCAATGGCGCAAAACGCCGCCAAGCCCGGCCCCGATGAAAACGAGAAGAATGGATTGCATCGGGTTGCTATAGCGGAGACGAGGCAAAGGCGACAGGGGATCGCGGTTTGAAAAAAGCGTCGCCGTGAAGGTTGTTTGGCGACCGACGGCCAGATTTTCAAAAATAGTTTTATTAATTATATCAATATATTAACTCATGATAAGATAGCGGTAACGACCTCGTTGCGGCGCTCATTTGCGAAGCATTGCAAAACCGCTCCCGCCCTGCGCTCTCGCACAATTCCCACGACTTCGGCTGTCGATAGCGCAAGGTGGCGTGAGGGCGGCTGTTACGCTAAAATCTGCCCATGGCAGGCAAAAGCACGCTCTACGATACGGACTTCTACGCCTGGAGCAATCAGCAGGCGGCCTTGTTGCGCGCGGGAGAGCTCAACCGGGCCGATCTGGAACATATTGCCGAGGAAATCGAGAGCATAGGCAGGGCCGAAAAGCGCGAACTCGTCAGCCGCCTTACGGTCTTGCTGCTCCACCTCCTTAGGTGGCAGTGCCAGCCTGGCGGGCGAGGCTCAAGCTGGCAGGCCAGCATCCGGGTTCAGCGCAACAGGCTCACAGATCATCTCGACGACAATCCCAGCCTGAAGCCGTTGATTCCGGACGCCATCGGCAAAGCCTATCGAGACGCCATCGTTGAAGCATCTGTCGAGACCAAGCTGTCGGAGACAATTTTTGCGCCAGCATGTCCGTGGTCGTACCAGCAAATAATGGCGCCGGACTTCTGGCCGGAATAGCTGGGTCGAAGGATGAACAATCGCTTCGCCGGACGCGGTTCGTAAACTACGCCGCCAGCGCCATCCCCTTCGGACTGCAGCTATGCTCCTTCAGCACCGCATCGGCAGGGCCAATCTCGCGCAGCAGCACGTCATAGCCCCACAGATCGGCCAGATGCTGCAGCACGCGCGCCGCCTCGCCCTCGGCGAGCAGGCGGCCGTTGACGACATGATGATGCAGGATCAGGCGCCGGTCGCCGACGAGATCGACATCGACCACTTCGATATTGGGATCGGACCAGCCGACATCATAGGATTTGGCGAGTTCGCGGCGCATGCGGTGATAGCCGCGCTCGTTATGGATCGCCTCGACTTTGATGCCCTCGGTGATGGCGGGATCGTCGTGAAGCTGGAACATTCGCATCTGGCGCATCAGGCGCGGGCTGAGATATTGGCTGATGAAGCTCTCGTCGCGGTAATTGGCCCAGATGTCGCGCAGCACCGGCATGGGGTCGCCCGCGCCGGCGATTTCCGGGAACCAATGGCGGTCCTCGTCATCGGGCTCGGTGACGATCTGCTCGATGTCGCGCATCATCGCAAACCCCAGCGCATAGGGGTTGAAGCCAGAGAAGCGCGGGTCGTCGAAGCCCGGCTGGAAAATGACATTGGTGTGTGACTGCAGGAATTCGAGGAAATCACCATTGGAAATGCCGCCGCGCTCATGCAGGCGGTTCATGATGCGATAGTGCACGTAGGTCGCCGTGCCTTCGTTCATCACCTTGGTCTGGCCCTGCGGATAGAAATATTGCGCGATCTGCCGCACGATGCGTAAGAGTTCCCGCTGCCAGGGCGCGAGGCGCGGCGCCGACTTTTCCAGGAAATAGAGAATGTTCTCCTGCGGCAGGCCGAGCAGGCTGCGCCGCCGTTCGACGCTGAGCTCCGACAGGCTCTTGGCGGGGCCGAGCGGCACGGTGCGCCAGAGATCGTTGAAATTGCGCTCGCCATGCTCGCGCCGCTCCCGCTCCCGCTTTTCCTCTTCGCGCAAGTCGAGTTTTTTCTTGCCGGGATAGCGGTAGACGCCATGTGACATCAGGCCATGAGCGGCGTCGAGCGTGCGTTCGACGACGGCCTCGCCATAGCGTTCCTCGCAATGGGCGACATAGCCTTTGGCGAAGTTCAGATATTCGAGAATCCCCTCGGCGTCGGTCCATTGCTTGAACAGATAATTGTTCTTGAAAAAGTGATTATGGCCGAAGGCCGCATGCGCGATGACCAGCGCCTGCATCGTCGCGGTGTTTTCCTCCATCAGATAGGAGGTGCACGGCGAAGAATTGATGACGATTTCATAGGCGAGTCCGCGCAGGCCTTTGCGATAGAGCGCCTCGTGCTGCGTGAAATGCTTGCCGAACGACCAATGCCGGTAATAGAGCGGCATGCCGACCGACGAATAGGCGTCGAGCATCTGCTCGGCGGTGATTACTTCGATCTGGTTCGGGTAGACATCCAGCCCAAGTTCCTTGAGCGCGATGTTTTCGCAAGCGTCATGCAGCCGCTGCAGAATGGGAAAATCCCAGTCGGCGCCTTCGTAGAGCCGTTCCATCGCGTCCGTGGTCATGAGGCGACCTTCTCATTGGCCTGGCGTCGCTGGAAGAGCTCGCGAAACACCGGGAAAATCTCGCCGCGATTTGTCACCTTCCGCATCGCGATCGGCTGTCCGCCGTCGCGCATCGAATCATAGACGCCCCACAGGGAGGAGCGCGAGGCGACGCTCTCGCCGCCCTCATCGGCGTCGCCGACTTCGAGATAGGCGAAATATTGGCAGACCGGCAGAATATGGTCGCGCAGCAGTCCGGCCGTCAGCGCGCCGTCGCTATAGGAATTGTCGCCGTCCGACGCCTGCGCCGCATAGATGTTCCAATCGTCGGGCGGATAGCGCTCCTCGACGATGCGCCGCATCGCCTCGAACGCGCTCGACACCACCGTGCCGCCGGTGGCGGGGCTGTGAAAGAAGGTCTGCTCGTCGACCTCTTCGGCGCGGTCGGTGTGCCGGATGAACACGATCTCGACATGGCGATAGCGCTTGGTCAGGAAAACGTAGAGCAGCATGTAGAAGCGCTTGGCGAGATCCTTCATATGCTCGGACATCGAGCCTGATACGTCCATCAGGCAGAACATCACCGCTTGCGCGACTGCTTTGGGCACATTCTCGAAACGGCGATAACGAATGTCGATCGGATCGATATAGGGAATGCGCCGCATTCTGGCCTCAAGCGCGGCGATTTCGCTTTGCAGCGCCGCGCGACCGTCGGCGTCGCCGCAATCGGCAAGCCTTCCCTCGAGGAGCGCCAAAGCCTGCGGGCTCGGACGGCGCAAGGCGATGCGGCGCCCCAAAGCGTGGCGCATGGTGCGCCCGATCGCGATATTCACCGGCGAGCCGGAAACTGCATAGCCGGCGCGGCGAATGCCCTCATGCTCGACCTCGGCGAGCCGCCGTTTGGCAAGATCGGGCAATTCCAGATCGTCGAGGAACAGGTCGAGAAATTCCTCGCGGGTCAGCACGAAGCGGAACGCGTCTTCGCCGTCGCCGCTGCCGCCATCCTTCGAACCACCACCGCCGCCGCCGCCCGAGCGCGGCAACACATCGCCTTCCGCGAATTTCTTGTTGCCGGGCATCACCTGGTCGCGGATGCCGCCGCCGCCGTGATGAAAGCGCGGCTCGTCGACGCCGCGCGCTGGAATGCTGACCTCGCCGCCTTCGAGAATGTCGGAAATGTCGCGCGACTTTGAAGCCTGGCGCACCGCCTGCTGCACAATCGCTTTGGCGCGCCGCAGGAAACGCTGACGATTCTCTAGATTCTTGCCGCCAGGGTTAAGACGTCGATCGAGAACCTGCATGCTCTCCTCTGCTCCTCGGGTCACCCGGCCTGTTTGACCCGCATGTACCACTCGACCAGCCGCCGAACCTGCCGCTCGGTATAGCCGCGCGCCGCCATCCGTCGGACGAACTCACCGTGCTTCTTTTCGGATTCGCCGTCCTTCTTCGATCCGAAAGAGATGACCGGCAACAAATCATCGACCTGCGAAAACATGCGCTTCTCGATCACTTCCCGGATTTTTTCGTAGGACGTCCAGGCCGGATTCTTGCCGCCATTATTGGCGCGGGTGCGCAGCGAAAATTTGACGATCTCGTTGCGAAAGTCCTTCGGATTGGCGATGCCGGCCGGTTTCTCGATCTTGGTCAATTCCTGATTGAGAAGTTCGCGATTCAGCAACTGGCCCGTGTCGGGATCCTTGAAATCCTGATCCTCGATCCAGGCGTCGGCGTAATCGACATAGCGATCGAACAGATTCTGGCCGTAGTCGGAATAGGATTCCAGATAGGCCTTCTGGATTTCATGGCCGATGAATTCGGCATAGCGCGGCGCAAGTTCGCCCTTGATGAATTCAAGATAGCGCTTCTCCATTTCATCGGACAATTGTTCGCGGCGGATCGCCTGTTCGAGTACATACATCAGGTGAACGGGATCAGCGCCGATCTCCGTCGTGTCGTGGTTGAATGTCGCGGCGAGAACCTTGAAGGCGAAGCGTGTCGAGACGCCGTCCATGCCTTCGTCGACGCCGGCGGTGTCTTTATATTCCTGATGGCTGCGCGCTTTCGGATCGGATTCCTTCAGCGTTTCGCCGTCATAGACACGCATTTTGGCGTAGAGCGTCGAATTCTCGTGCTTGCGCAGACGGGACAATACCGCAAAACGGGCGAGCGTTTCGAGTGTGGCCGGCGCACAAGGCGCGCTGGCCAGTTCGGAACCCTGGATCAGTTTCTCGTAGATTTTGCCTTCCTCGGTGACGCGAAGGCAATAAGGCACCTTGACCACTGAAATGCGGTCGATGAAAGCCTCATTGTTCTTGTTGGCCTTGAAGCTCTGCCATTCCGCCTCGTTGGAATGGGCGAGTATCACGCCGGAGAATGGAATAGCGCCGATATTCTCGGTGCCGATGTAATTGCCCTCCTGCGTCGCGGTGAGCAGCGGGTGCAACATTTTGATCGGCGCCTTGAACATTTCGACGAATTCGAGAATGCCCTGGTTGGCGCGATTGAGGCCGCCCGAATAGCTGTAGGCGTCAGGATCGTTCTGAGCGTAAGCCTCGAGCTTGCGGATGTCGACCTTGCCGACCAGCGAGGAAATATCCTGGTTGTTCTCGTCGCCCGGCTCGGTCTTGGCGATCGCGATCTGTCGCAATCTCGACGGCTGGATTTTGGCGACGGTGAAGCGGGAAACGTCGCCGCCGAACGCCTCAAGCCGTTTGAGGCACCAGGGACTGACGAGGCCATTCAGACGCCGGCGCGGGATGCCGTAGCGTTCTTCGACCATCGCGCCCATTGTCTCGGGATCGAACAATCCGAGTGGGTTTTCGAAAACCGGGCTGAGCTCGTCGCCCGCCTTGATCACATAGATCGGATGGACTTCCATCAGCGCCTTGAGGCGCTCGGCGAGCGAGGATTTGCCGCCGCCGACCGGGCCGAGCAAATAAAGAATCTGCTTGCGCTCCTCCAGCCCCTGCGCGGCGTGACGGAAGAACGAAACGATCCGCTCGATCGTCTCCTCCATGCCGTAGAAGCCGGCAAAGGCGGGATAGGCGCGAATCGTCCTGTTCAAAAAAATACGGCCAAGGCGGGGGTCCTTGGCCGTGTCGACAATTTCAGGTTCGCCGATCGCAGCCAGCAGGCGCTCTGTCGCATTGGCGTAGAGCATCGGGTCGCCGCGGCAGGCCTCGAGATATTCCGAGAGCGACATTTCCGTTTCGCGCCGCGCCTCGAAGGAGCGCATAAATGCATTGAAAACATGGTCATTGAACATCGGGTGGCATCCTCCAAATGCGGCGACCGCTCTTCAGGGAGTAACCCTCCACAGGTCGGCAGGTTGCCGCATACGATTTCGAATCACCTCCATCACTTCTAACGCGATTGGACACTCAACAAGGGCGTCCAACAAGAGTGGTTACGCGCGCAATCGGCTCTTGGATGTGCATGACTGCATCAATCAGCATGCAACTGCGACTTTTCTGGGCAACTGCGGTGAAATAGCCGCGACCTGTGGCTCAGAGAGCGCAGTCCCTGTCGAGAGCGGTCCACCCGGCGCGCAAACCCGATCACGGATCCAGAATCGGGCGAAAGCGCGTTTAATTATCTATATATAGCGTATGAGGCTGGCCTCAAGCTGGAGCCGGAAATTTCTTACGGGACGGCAGGCTGGCGGCGGCGACCAGGGCGCGCGCTCACCACATGTCGAGGGCGACGCGCGCCTCGTCCGACATGCGGCTCTGGTCCCATGGCGGATCGAAGACCATGTTGACCTTGGCGCCCGAAACGCCGCCGACCGCGCCGACCGCATTCTCCACCCAGCCCGGCATTTCGCCCGCGACAGGACAGGCGGGCGCCGTCAACGTCATCTCGATGGTCACGAAACGGCTGTCATCGATGTCGATGTTGTAGATGAGCCCAAGCTCGTAAATATCTGACGGAATTTCGGGATCATAGACTGTCTTCAGCGCGGCGACGATGTCGTCGGTCAGCCGCTGCAGCTCATCCGCGGGAATCGCCGATTGCGCGGCGACGACAGGCTGATTGGGCGCATGATCAAGCGTCGGGCTGTCGGTCATTCCTAATAAGCCCTCCTCAGGCGAACAGGCTCTGCGCGCGGATCAGGGCCTCAGCCAAGGCGTCCACCTCGGCATGGGTGTTGTATAGCGCAAACGACGCCCTGCAGGTAGAGGTCACGCCGAAGCGTTGCAAGAGCGGCATCGCGCAATGCGTGCCCGCGCGCACCGCGACGCCCGAACGGTCGATCACGGTCGCCACGTCATGGGCGTGCGCGCCTTGCATGTTGAAAGAGACGATCGGCCCCTTGCCGGGCGCCTCGCCGAAGATGCGCAGGGAATTGATCGCGCTGAGACGCTGCTGCGCATAAGCGAGCAAAGATTCCTCATGCGCCCGGATGCGCGCGCGGCCGATCCCCTCGACATAGTCGAGCGCCGCACCTAGGCCGATCGCCTGGACGATCGGCGGCGTGCCCGCCTCGAAACGATGCGGCGGCGCATTATAAGTGACATTATCCAGCGTGACGTCCTGGATCATCTCGCCGCCGCCATTGAAAGGCGGCAGCGCTTCAAGCAGCGCGCGTTTGCCATAGAGGACGCCGATGCCGGTCGGCCCATAGACCTTGTGGCCGGTGAAGACATAAAAATCGGCATCGAGATCGCGCACGTCGATATCGAGATGAACCGCGCTTTGCGAGCCGTCGACCAGAACCGGCACGCCATGCGCATGAGCGATGGCGATGATCTCCTTGATCGGCGTCACCGTGCCCAGAACGTTCGACATATGCGTGATGGCGACGATTTTCGTTCTTTTGGTCAACGCGCGCTCGAACGCTTCGAGCGAGAAGGAGCCGTCATCTCCGACATCGACCCATTTCAGCACGGCGCCCTTCCGTTCCCTATGGAAATGCCAGGGCACGATGTTGGAATGATGCTCCATGACGGAAAGCACGATTTCGTCGCCTTCGCCGATATGGGCGAGGCCAAAACTGGCGGCGACGAGATTGATCGCCTCTGTCGTCGAACGCGTGAACACGATCTCTTCATGCGAGCCGGCGTTGAGAAAGCGGCGCACGCTTTCGCGCGCGGCCTCATAGGCCTCGGTCGCCGCATTGGCGAGATAATGCAGGCCGCGATGCACATTGGCGTATTCGTGGCTATAGGCATGCGTCAGGCGCTCGATCACTGCCCGCGGCTTCTGCGCCGAGGCGGCATTGTCGAGATAGACCAAAGGTTTGCCGTAGGGACGCTCGGCGAGGATCGGAAAGTCGGCGCGCAAGGCCTCGACATCGAGCGGCGCCGATATGGGATTATGGATCGTCATCAGCGCGCGCCTTCCGCCCTCGCGGCGAGCCAGGCGCGCATCTTTTCGCGCATCAGCTCGGCCAGTTCCTCATCATCGACGCGCGCGATCGCATCGGCGCCGAACGCCTCCAGCAGCATCGCCTCGGCCTCCGCCCTCGGCAGGCCGCGCGCCTGCAGATAGAAGGTTTGCTCGGGGTCGAGCGCGCCGACCGTCGCGCCATGGCCGCAGACGACGTCGTCGGCGAATATCTCAAGCTCCGGCTTGTTGTTCATGACCGCCCGCGGCGAAAGCAGGATCGCCTGGCTCTTCATGCCGCCATCGGTCTTTTGCGCGCCGGGCTGCACGATCACCTTGCCCTGGTAGACGCCGGTCGCATCGTCGGCGACGATATGCTTATAGAACTCGCGGCTCTGGCCATGCGGCGCGGCATGGTCGACGACCAGTGTGGTGTCGGCATGGCGTCCGCCGTTGATCAGCGAGAGGCCGCCGAGCGCGAGATCGGCGTATTGGCCGGTCAAGGTCGCAAATATCTGGCGGCGCACCAGCGCCCCGCCGATCACCAGCCCGAAAGCGGCAAGCTTGGCCTTGTCGCCAAGGCGCGCGACCTGGCTTTCGAGATGCAGGGCGGCATTGTCCTCGATGATGACGACATGGGCGAGACGGGCGCCATCCCCCAGATCGATCAGGGTCGCGACATCGCGCTGGTCGCCCGCCCGCGCGCCGATGAAGCTCTCGACAAAGCGCGCCTCGCCGCCAGCGCCGATATGGATCGACACCTGCGAATGGACCGAGGTCGCCACGCCGCCGGAGGTGAGGTGCACGATCTCAATAGTCTGAGCGATCCTGGCCCCCGCCTCGACGGAGACGACGCAGCCGCCCTGGGCCAGCGCCCTGTTGAGTGCGAGCACGCTATCGCCTTCGGCGTTGACGCCGCGGGCGCGGCCGGCCTGCACCAGCGGAACCACAGAAACGCCGTGCGGCGGCGCATCCGACAATTCGGGGATATAGCGGCCGTCGACGATCGCCAGAACTGCCGCGCCCGCCGGCGTTCGCGCCGTCAGGGTCAGCTTTGCGGCGGCCAAAGCGATGGGGTCTGGCGCCCGCGCGAGCGGAGCGACATTAGCGAAAAGCGAGCGCAGGTCGGTATAGTGCCAGGCCTCATCGCGTCGCGTCGGCAGGCCCTTGGCCGCGAACAGTCGAAAAGAAGTCTCGCGATCGGGCTCGGGCGCGGCCGCCTGCGCAGCCGCGAATTGTTCGGCCAGCGTGGTCTCGGCGGCGGTGCGGGTCTGGAGCGAATGCAGCGTCATCGGTTCCTCACGCGGCGTCGGCCGCATAGTCTCGATAGCCGTTGCGCTCGAGCTCCAGCGCCAGTTCCGGACCGCCTGATTTGACGATGCGCCCCTTGGCCATCACATGCACGACGTTGGGCGTGATATGGTCGAGCAGGCGCTGGTAATGGGTGATGACGAGGAAGGCGCGATCCTTGTCGCGCAGCGCATTGACGCCTTCCGAGACGATCCGCAGCGCATCGATGTCAAGCCCGGAATCGGTCTCGTCGAGAACCGCGAGGTTCGGCTCCAGCAAAGCCATCTGCAGGATTTCCATGCGCTTCTTCTCGCCGCCGGAAAAGCCGACATTGAGCGGGCGGCGCAGCATCTCGCGGTCGATCTTCAGGCGATCGGCGGCGGCGAAGGCGTCGCGCATGAAATCGGGCGTCGTCGCCTCTTTCAGTCCGCGCCCACGCCGCTGCGCGTTGAGCGTCGCCTTCAGAAAAGTCATGGTGCCGACGCCGGGAATCTCAACCGGATATTGGAAGGCGAGGAAAACGCCCTTGGCGGCGCGTTCGTCGGGCGATGATTCAAGAATGTTCTCGCCATTGAGCAGCACTTCGCCTGACGTGACTTCATAGTCGGGCTTGCCGGCGATGACATAGGACAGCGTCGATTTGCCCGACCCATTCGGCCCCATGATCGCGGCGACTTCGCCGGCCTTCACGGTGAGATTGAGCCCGTCGAGGATCGGCTTGCCGTGAATTTCGACGCTCAGGTTTTTGACTTCCAGCATATGCACTCTTTCGTTCATTCTTCGCCGTCGAAATAACCGAGCGAGGTTTCGCGGCGACCGATATAGAGGAGCTTGGCGGCGAGCAGCCCCTTGTCGGGCGGCGCCATTGACGCAACGGCGAATTTGTTCGAATCGGGATATTCGACGACATCCGGGTCGTGGCGCGTCGAAAAGGCGAGGTAACGCAGTTCCGCCTCGCCGGTGTTGACGATCTGATGGGCCGTCGACACATCGCCCGCCGGCGCGCTGATCACATCGCCGGCGCGGACCGGGTAGGTCTCCTCGCCAAGACGATAGTTTCCCTCACCCGACAGGACGAAGAACATTTCCTCGTTGACGTGATGGGCATGGCGCGGAAACGCCTTCTTGCCCGCTGGCACGACATGCAACTGGCAGCCAAGCTTGCTCGCGCCAATCATCGGCCCGATGCGGCAGAGCTCGGCGACGAATTGTCCGCCATTGCCGTTGGCGCGCAGCGGCGCGTCGGCGATGTTGACGACGGGCCTCATCACCCGACGCTCCCCTCGAGGCTGATCGCGATCAGCTTCTGCGCCTCGACCGCGAATTCCATCGGCAATTGTTGCAGCACGTCGCGCACGAAGCCGTTGACGATCAGCGCCGTCGCCTCTTCGCCCGACAGGCCGCGCTGCAGGCAATAGAAGAGCTGGTCGTCCGAGATTTTCGAGGTCGTCGCCTCGTGCTCGAAAACCGCCGAATTATTCTTCGCCTCGATATAGGGCACGGTATGGGCGCCGCATTTGTCGCCGATCAACAGCGAGTCGCAATTGGTGAAATTGCGCGCGCCGGTGGCGAGTCGATGCGCCGAGACCTGGCCGCGATAGGTGTTCTGCGAGCGGCCCGCCGCGATGCCCTTCGAGATAATCCGGCTCGTCGTGTCCTTGCCGAGATGGATCATCTTGGTGCCGCTGTCGACCTGCTGGCGGCCATTGGAAATCGCGATCGAGTAGAATTCGCCGCGCGATTTGTCGCCGCGCAGGATGCAGGACGGGTATTTCCAGGTGATCGCCGAACCGGTCTCGACCTGCGTCCACGAGATTTTCGAACGCGCGCCACGGCAGTCGCCGCGCTTGGTGACGAAATTATAGATGCCGCCCTTGCCTTCGGAATCGCCGGGATACCAGTTCTGCACCGTCGAATATTTGATCTCGGAATCGTCGAGCGCGATCAACTCGACGACCGCCGCGTGAAGCTGGTTTTCGTCGCGCTTGGGCGCCGTGCAGCCTTCGAGATAGCTGACATAGGCGCCTTTGTCGGCGATGATCAGCGTCCGCTCGAACTGGCCGGTGTTCTTTTCGTTGATGCGGAAGTAGGTGGAAAGCTCCATCGGGCACCGCACGCCGGGCGGCACATAGACGAAAGAGCCGTCGGAGAACACCGCCGAATTCAGCGTCGCGTAGAAATTGTCAGACGAAGGCACCACCGTGCCGAGATATTTGCGCACCAGTTCGGGATGGTTGTGCACCGCCTCGGAGAACGAGCAGAAGATCACGCCGACCTTGGCGAGCTCGGCCTTGAACGTCGTCGCCACCGAAACCGAATCGAACACCGCATCGACCGCGACGCGCGGCCGCTCGACGCCGGCGAGGATTTCCTGCTCGATGAGCGGAATGCCGAGCTTGGCGTAAGTGCGCAGCAGTTCAGGATCGACCTCGTCGAGCGATTTTGGTCCCGGCGTCGATTTGGGCGCCGAGAAATAATAGAGATCCTGATAGTCGATCGGTGGATGCTCGACCCGCGCCCATTTGGGCTCGTCCATCGTCAGCCAGCGGCGATAGGCCTCGAGGCGCCATTGCAGCAGCCATTCCGGCTCGCCCTTCTTGGCCGAGATGAAGCGTACGATATCCTCGCTGAGGCCCTTGGGGGCCTTGTCGGATTCGATGTCGCTGACAAAGCCGTATTTATATTCGCTTACGTCGATGGATCGAACGCGGTCGACAGTTTCCTGGACAGCCGCCATATGGACTTCTCCTCGCCTCGTCGGTTTCAAGGACCGCCGGTGGGGGTCAAAAATTCTCGGCTTGCGTCAGGCCTCAGGGCTACGACAGACAGCCTCTATATTGTGTCCGTTGAGGTCGATTACAAACGCGCCGTAATAGTTCGGATGATAATGGGCGCGCAACCCCGGCGCGCCATTGTCCTTGGCGCCCGCTTTGAGCGCGGCCTCGTAAAAAGCGCGCACTTCGGCGCGGCTTTTGGCGGTGAAGGCGAGATGCGTGGCGCCCGCCGGCTTGCCGCCGCCGTTGAACCAGAATTGCGCACGCCCGTCGCGGCCGAAGCCGACATGGTCGCCGAACTCGGCTTCGATGGCGATCCCCAGCGGCGCCAAAGCCGCGGCGTAGAAGGCGCGGCTCGCGTCGACATCGCCGACGGAAAAGCCGATATGATCAAGCATTCTGCGCTCTCCAATCTTCTCTGGCGCCAGCGCGGGCGCTCTCTAAGGCTTCACGCGGCATGCCGGCCTCGCCGCATGCGCGATGCAATCTGCGCGAACGCTTCCCCGAAATGCGCGACATCGGCCTCATCTGACGACCAACCAAGGCTCAACCGGATCGCGCCCGCGCCAAGCTCGGGATCGACGCGCATCGCGTCGAGCACGTGCGAGCGTGCGACCTTGCCGGAAGAACAGGCCGCGCCGGACGAGGCGGCGATTCCGGCCAGATCCAGCGCGATGACCAGCGTCTCGGCGCCAATTCCGGGCACGGCGAAACAGAGGGTGTTGGGCAGACGGTCGACTTCGGCGCCAAAAATGACGGCGTCCGGCGCGGCGGCCACGACATGTGCGGCGAGGCCGTCGCGCAATTTTGCCAGCCGCGCCGGCTCGTGCGCGAGCTCGGCCAGGGCGGCGCGGGCGGCAGCGCCAAATCCGGCGATTCCCGCAACATTCTCGGTTCCGGCCCTTATATTCCGCTCCTGGCCGCCGCCGCGAACTAATGGTTCGGCGACGCCAATGTCGGGTGAGGCTGCGATAAGCGCCCCCGCCCCCTTCGGCCCGCCGATCTTATGGGCGGACAGAATCAGAAAGTCGGCCCCCAACGCCGCCGCCGCGCTGGACGCCCGCCCGGCGAGTTGCACCGCGTCGCAGACGACAACGCCGCCCGCCGCGTGGACCAGCGCCGCCGCCTCGGCGACAGGCTGGATGATTCCCGTTTCGTTGTTGGCGCCCTGCAGCGCCAGCATGATCGGGCCGCCGCTCCTTTGAATGCTCCGCGTCAGACCGTCGAGATCGATACGACCGTCGTCGCGCAGCGGCGCCAATTCGAACGCCGGGGGCGCGAAGCGATGACCCTTCAAAACGCAGGAATGCTCGCCAGCGGAGGCGACCAACCGAATCAACGGCGCGCGGCCCCTGCCGGCGATAGCAGGGGTCAACGCGAGATTGGCGGCCTCCGTGCCGCCGGCGGTGAATGTCACGCCGCGCCGCGAAACGCCCGCCAGTTCGGCGACCGCCGCGCGCGCTTCTTCGATGATCGCCCGCGCGTCGCGGCCTTCCCCGTGCACCGAGGAAGGATTGCCGATCTGGTCGAACGCCGCCACGCAGGCGCGCCGCGCCTCCAGCCGCATCGGCGCGGTGGCGTTGTAATCGAGATAGCTGCGCTTACCCTGCTTCAAAACATCCGCCGATTGACTATATCAAGCGATAGGAAAACCGATCGCGTCGCCTCGCGCTCCAGAGAGAACGCGAAATCCGACGTTTTAGCCTTGCATTCGCTGTGGCGAACCGTGCTAGAAGGCGCATTCCGCGCCGATCTTGCCATAATTCCCGCGCGTTTCGCCTCGTCGCCGCCTTGGGCCGACGACTGTTAGAACTATTCTAACAGGAAATGCGGCTCTGGCGTCGGGATGTCAAGAGCGCGCAAAAAGACCAACCCCTTGCCGACCGTGCGACGGCGCGTCGGGCAAGCAAACTGGAGGCGAAATGCCTGAAGTCATTTTCAACGGTCCGGCCGGACGACTCGAAGGCCGTTTCCATCCCGCCAAACAGCGCGGCGCGCCGATCGCCATCGTTCTGCATCCGCACCCGCAATTTGGCGGCACTATGAACAATCAAATTGTGTATAATATGTATTACGCCTTCGCGGAGCGCGGATTTTCGGTGTTGCGGTTCAATTTTCGCGGCGTCGGACGCTCGCAGGGCGCTTTCGACCACGGCCAGGGCGAATTATCCGATGCGGCTTCGGCGCTTGACTGGGCGCAATCGATCAGCCCTGAAGCCCGCGCTTGCTGGATCGCGGGCGTTTCCTTCGGCTCCTGGATCGGCATGCAGCTTCTGATGCGCCGCCCGGAGATCGAAGGCTTCATTTCGATCGCTCCGCCCGCCAATCGCTTCGATTTCTCGTTCCTGGCGCCCTGCCCCTCGTCCGGATTATTCGTCCATGGCGACCGCGACCGCGTCGCGCCGCTCAAGGAAGTCCAGGGACTGATCGAGAAGCTGAAAACGCAAAAGGGCATCCATATCGAACATGCCGTGATCGAAGGGGCCAATCATTTCTTCGAAAATTGCATCGAAGATCTCCAGACGACCGTCGGCGCCTATCTCGACAAGCGCCTGGGCATGCCCAAACATGCGCCCGCGCCCCAGCGCAAGGATCGCCCCAAAATCGCCGCCGAACCTCAGAAATAGCCGTTGACGACGGTTCTGGCGGGGGGTGACGGCTGGCGCGCGGGCGGCCTTTCATTTATGGACGATTCATGGATTTGATTGCGACGAACGACGAACTTGCCGCCGCCTGTCAAAGGTTCGCCCGCCACCCTTTCGTCACCGTCGACACCGAATTCCACCGCGAAACCACGTTCTGGCCGATCCTTTGCGTCGTTCAGGTCGCCTCAGACGACGAAGCCGTTGTTATCGACGCCCTTGCTGACGGGCTCGATCTTTCGCCCTTATTCGATTTGATGGCGAATGAAAATGTCGTCAAAGTCTTTCATGCGGCCCGCCAGGACGCCGAGATCTTTTGGAAGCTGGCGGGCGTCGTGCCCAAACCCTTGTTCGACACCCAGGTGGCGGCGATGGTTTGCGGCTATGGCGATCAGGTCTCTTACAGCGAGCTGGTCAATTCGATTTGCCATGTCTCGGTCGATAAGTCCTCGCGCTTCACCGACTGGGCGCGGCGACCCCTCGCGCCGGCGCAGATCGATTATGCGATCGGCGACGTCACCCATCTCAGAGTCATCTATCGCGCGCTTCTCGAAAAGCTCAACAAATCTGGGCGACTGTCCTGGTTGGAGGACGAGATGAAAATTCTCACCTCAGCCTCGACCTACGAGCAACATCCCGAAAACGCCTGGGAACGGCTGAAGAACCGCGCGAGGAAACCGCGCGATCTGGCGGTTCTGATTGAGCTTGCCGCCTGGCGCGAAAAGGAGGCGCAATCGCGCGACGTGCCGCGCTCGCGCGTTCTCAAAGACGACATTCTAGTGGAGATCGCGCTGGCGGCGCCGCGCAGCGCCGAAGCGCTCGCCAATCTTCGCGCCTTTCCGCGCGGCATGGAGCGCGCCAGAGCCGGCGCCGAAATCCTCAGCGCGGTCGAACAAGGCCTCGCTCGCGACCCCAAGAGCTTGCCGCGGATCGAAAAAGACAGGCGAGGCCCGCCCGGCTCGGCTGCGACCGTCGAATTGTTGAAAGTCCTGCTTCGCCAGGTCTGCGATCAAAGCGGCGTCGCGGGCAAAATGATCGCCACCGTCGACGATCTCGAAATGATCGCCGCCGACGATCGCGCCGATGTCCCCGCGCTTCATGGATGGCGCCGCCACCTGTTCGGCGCAAGAGCGATCGAACTTAAGCACGGACGGTTGGCGCTGACTGTCGAAAACGGCAAGGTCGTCACGTTGGAATGGCGCGACGCCGAGGAGCCCGCGATCGCCAAGGCGGCAGGCCAATAGCGTCGGGCCGGCTGACTGGGGCCATCCCGAAAGACCAAAATTTGCGGAAGCGGAGATATGTTTGGGTGGTGCGCAACGCTTCGCGGTCATGGCCGGGCTTGTCCCGGCCATCCACGCGGCGCCGCTGCAATCAACGCATGAAGTTCGGGGCGGCCCCTGGGCGTGGATGCCCGGCACAAGGCCACGACTGTCCGGTTCAGCAAAAAACTCCCGTCACGAGCGACAACCTAAAGGGAATAGGTCCTCTCGGCGTCTTGGCCGGGCGTCCCGGCCATCCACGCCGCGCCGTTGCAATAAACCTTCGGAGTTGGCGGCTTCCGCTCGGCGTGGATGCCCGGGACAAGCCCGGGCATGACGCAGGGTTGTGTGCGACTTGAACTATGCACCCAGTCTTGCCGAACCGGACAGCCGTCGCACAAGGCCGGGCATGACGTGCGGGGTTACAAAGAGCGACCTGCACTCCGGACGGCCGTGCGACGACCGGTGAAGGCGACTTTCAGCTCGAACTATTTCGCCGGCGCCAGTTGCCCGCGAATTTCGCCGCCCTTGTTCTGGGCGGTGTGCACATTGAAATAGATCATTCCGTCGGCAAATGCCTTGGCCTGCGCATCGGTCAACACGGCTGAGCCTTTGAACGGACTGGCCTTGGCGTCGACGGGCACCATCACGCCGGCATTCGCCCCGATCGCGGCGGGGCCATGGAAATGAGCGGCGGTTTCCGGCCCGGTCAGGTCCGCATAGGTCCCCGACCAGGTCAACGTCTTGGTCGCGCTATCGTAATCGGCCTCGATGGCGCCCGTACCCTTGGATGTCGTTGGCGGATTTTCGCTCGGCCCGTTGAGCTCGGCCTTGTATTTCATGACCTCCGCCGCGGCAGGGGTAAGCGTGAACGCCAAGGCGATGCTGACAGCGGAAACGAACGACAAACTCGAATGCGACATGAATTCCTCCTTGACCGGCAAATTCAGGTAGCCGGCAACCCTGTCAATACAATGACGGATGAACGCGGAAGTTCCGGCGACCGCAGGGATTCAACCGTGCAAGCGCCGCTTCCGGCGCCCTCACTCCGCCTCCGCGTAGCGATTCTCGGGCGGCGTTCCAGCATTCGTCGGCGCCGCCCTGATTTCCGGATCGCCGCCGATCAGGCGCGCGAATTGCTTCATACGGCTCTGAAGGCGGTCGCTATTGAGCGCCGCGAGATCGGGAGGAAGCGTCAAAAGCACTTTGCCCTTCTGGCAGATCATCGGGGCGCGGGGCAGCACGCCGGGCATCGCCGCTGAAATGATATAGGCGACGCGCATGGCCGCGCCCAGAATGCGCGCGCGATCCAGCATCCGCGGCGGCACCAGCGAGCGCAGATGCGGGCCCACTTCCTGATCCCCAGACATGTGCCGATAGGATGCGGCGAGGGCGAGATAGGCGCGTCCGGCATGGTCGATGCCGATGAGGGCGGCGTTGGCGATCAGATTCAGCGATTGCTCGCCGCGGTAATCAGGATGCGCGCGCCAACCGATGTCGGAAAGCAGGCACGCGGCGTGGCGCAAACGCTCCTCTTCTTTCGTCTCTTCGAGATGGCTCGTTTTCATCAGCCGGCCGGTCCAGGCGAACAGTTCGACGCCGTGCTCGGGGGCGCGCGAGCGCAGAATGTTGAACTCCTGCGCCGCGACCAGCAGCGGATCCTGATCGCGCTCCTGTTGGGACAGCCGCTGATAGAGCATGCCTTCGCGCACGCCGAGCGCGGACATCACGATTTCCTTCGGCGCCGCCCGGCGGATGATTTCCTCCAGCACCACGGCGCCATAGGCGAGCAACGGGCGCCGCGCAGTCGACACGAATTCGATCGACAACAGAGCGTCCGCCTCGATTCGCTCGACAAGCTTGGCGAATTCGAGCGCGTCGCGGGAGGGAATGACGTAATTATGCATCACATTGAGCGGATACTGGCGCTGGCGCATATGAAGGCGCGCCAGCGCGCGCCATGTTCCGCCCACAGCATAGAATGTGCGCCCGGCGAGACTGTCGAGCGGCTTGGCCTTGGCCAAGGCGTCACGAACGACGCGCACGGCCTTTTTGGGCGAGCGCTCTGAGACGTCCATCAACGAAAGGCCGCCGAGCGGCAAGGTCACGCCGCGTCCGACCTTGCCCTGCTTGATGTCGATCAGTTCGAGCGAACCGCCGCCGAGATCGCCGACGACGCCGTCTGGTTCAAAGATCGAACTGAGGACGCCGAACGCCGACAAATGCGCCTCGCGCTGCCCATCGAGCAGCTCGATCTTGCAGCCGATCGCGCGTTCGGCGAGCTCCAGAAATTGTGGCCCGTTGGCGGCGTCGCGCACCGCGGCGGTCGCGACGGCGGTGACGTCCTCGATGCGCATCGTGCGGCAAAGGACCTTGAAGCGCTGCAACGCCGCCAAAGCCTTGGCGACGGAATCGTCGGTCAGGAACCCGGTCGTCGCCACGCCTTTGCCAAGGCCGCAAAGCACTTTTTCATTGAAGGTCGGCGTCGGCGACCGCGTCAGAGCCTCATAGGCGACCAGACGCACCGAATTCGAACCGATGTCGACAATCGCCACCGGCTCGCCAGGCAGGCGTCCTCTCGCTTCAGACAATGACATGAACGGCCTTTCGTCGACACGCGAGCGTCACTTTCGCGGTTTTCGTTTGGGAAGCGATCTTGGGCTCGATTCTTTCAACGACTTGCCGCGACCTGACAGACTCGGATTGGTCAGGAAATACTTATGGGCGTTGAACGGTTCCTCGCCTTCGGCTGGCGCGATCCGCTCGCTCGATCCGTCCGGCATTACAAGATAGCTCTGCTGATTGTCCATCAGATTGGCTTCCATAATCTGATTGAGCACCTGTTCATGCACAGTCGGATTGAGGACCGGGACCATCGCTTCGACCCGTCGATCGAGATTGCGCGGCATCAGATCGGCGGAGGACAGATAGACATGCGCTTTTGGATGCGGAAGCCCATAGCCGGCGCCAAAGGCATAGACGCGCGCATGTTCGAGGAAACGGCCGACGATCGACTTGACGCGGATGTTTTCCGAAAGGCCGGCGACTCCAGGACGCAGACAACAAATGCCGCGCACCACCAGATCGATCTGAACCCCCGCCCGACTGGCCAGATAAAACGCGTCGATGATTTCCGGATCGACCAGCGAATTGCATTTTCCCCATATTGCAGCGGGCTTGCCCTGGCCGGCGAAGGCGACTTCCTCAGCGATATGCTGCAGCAGTCGTTTCTTCAACATCATCGGCGATATCGCCATCAATTCCAGCCCATCGGGCTCGGCATAGCCGGTGATAAAATTGAAAATGCGCGACATGTCGCGGCCGATCGCAGGATCGGCCGTGAAAAACGATATGTCAGTGTAAATTTTCGCCGTCACCGGATGATAATTGCCGGTGCCGACATGACAATAAGTGGCGAGCGAATCGCCTTCGCGGCGCACCACCATCGACAGTTTGGCGTGGGTCTTCAATTCGATGAAGCCGAACACCACTTGCGCGCCGGCGCGTTCGAGATCGCGCGCCCAGCGAATATTGGCCTCTTCGTCGAAGCGCGCCTTGAGTTCGACCAGCGCCGTCACCGATTTGCCCGCCTCCGCCGCCTCGATCAGCGCATGAACGATCGGGCTATTGGACGAAGTGCGGTAAAGCGTCTGTTTGATCGCCACCACTGAGGGATCGCGCGCCGCCTGCGCCAGGAACTGGACAACGACATCGAAGGATTCATAAGGGTGATGGACGACCAGATCTTTCTGCCGGATCGCCGCGAAGCAATCGCCGCCATTGTCGCGAACCCGCTCGGGAAAACGCGGGTTATAAGCGGGAAATTTCAGATCGGGCCGGTCGATCGAGACGAGCTGCGACAATTCATTGAGCGCGAGCATGCCCTCGACGATGAAAACGCCGGCCGGCACCACATCGACGTCGCCGGCGACGAACACGCGCAGCGCCTCAGGCATCGACGCCTCGATCTCAAGGCGGATAACTGATCCGCGCCGGCGCCGCTTGAGGGCGGTTTCGAACAGGCGGACCAGGTCTTCGGCTTCTTCCTCGATTTCGATGTCGCTATCGCGGATGACCCGGAAGCTCCCCTGCCCGATCACGGTGAAGCCGGGAAAGAGCTGCGCCGTGAAGGCGACGATGATCCGCTCCAAAGCGACGAAGCGCTGGACGCCGGCCTGCGTGGCGTCGGGCAATTTGACGAAGCGATCGATCTTGCTCGGCACGCGGATCAGCGCGCTCATAGCGCGATGATCCGCGGTGTGCACAAGCTGCACGGCGACGGTGAATCCGAGATTGGGGATGAAGGGAAACGGATGGGCCGGATCGACGGCGAGCGGCGTGAGGACCGGGAAGACATGCAGCAGGAAATAATCCTCGAGCCATTTGCGCTCGATAGCCGTGAGATCCTCCACTTCGACGATCAGTATGCCGGCGCTCGCCATATCGTTGCGTAGAAGGCGCCAGCGCGCCTGCTGGGAGGCGACCAGTTCGCCGGCGCGCTCGCCCACCCGCGTCAATTGTTCGGCGGGCGAAAGGCCATCCTCGGAAGGCGTCGTCTCCCCGGAGAGCACCTGGCCCACGAGGCCGGCCACGCGGACCATGAAAAATTCGTCGAGGTTATTGGCGGAGATCGACAGGAACCGCAATTGCTCGAGCAACGGATGGTTGCGGTTGGCCGATTCTTCCAGCACGCGCCGGTTGAATTCGAGCCACGACAATTCGCGGTTGATGAAACGGTCCGGCGTCCCAAAAATATCAGGCTCCACGCCAAGAACTTCTGCCGGTTCGGATAGTCCCTCGTCCGCGGGCGGCGACAATTCTTTGATTGCGGTGCGGCGGGCCAAGGACTTCTCCATCGATCAATGAGACGGCCCAGCCGCGACCAGCCGCGGACGGCGCCACCCGATTACAACCATTGTGCGACAAAAAGCCGACGCCGCAAATGGTTGAGGAAATCTGCCCCAACAAATGCCCCGTCGCTATCCCTCGCCCTCAATGTCTTTGAACATCGACGCCGCCATCGAACGCGTCACCGCCTTGCCGCGCGCCAGAGCTTCGCGGTCGAGCGCTTCGACGATCGCGCGCGCCGCCCCCAGCGAGCGGTCGATCCGCAGGCCGATATAAGCGATGACCGCCGGGTCGACGGCAAGCTGCCGATCGCTGAACAGTTTGAACAGGACCGCCCGCGCCAGCTCCGCATCGGGCTCGCCAAGCGTGACGATCGGCGCCAGACGCAGGCGCGAGCGAAGATCGGGCTTTTCAAGCGCCCAGCCGTCGGGCGCGCCATGCGCAGTCATGAGGAAATAGGCGCCGCCCTCGCGCGCCAGATTGATAAGATGGAAGAGATTGGCCTCGCCCGCGCCGATCCGCTCGACGTTTTCGATCAGGATCGCCCTGGCGCGCGCCAGCTCGGCCGGTTCGGCCTCGACCAGGGACGCTGCCTCGATCGTGACGGCCTCGGCGGCGCGCGCCCAGATCGCGCCAAGATGGCTCTTGCCCGAACCGGGCGGCCCGACCAGCAGCAGCATACGCCCGGCCCAATCGGGCCACGCGTCGATGGCGCGCAGCGCCGCGGAATTGGAGGGCGCAGCGAGGAAATCCTCGCGTGCGTAACTCGGCGCGTGTGGCAGATCGAGCGGCAATTGCCGGGGCGCGCTGGTCATAGATTCTCGCTCGCGCCGGCCTGGATTTGCGCTTCGGCCTCAGTGTCTGTGCTGCCGCGATAGACGGGGCTGGCGAGGTAAAGGCCGAGCAAATGGCGCGCGAGCACCCCGATCACCGCCGACATCGGCACGGCGATCAACAGGCCGGTAAAGCCGAAGAGAGCGCCGAAGGCGACAAGAGCGAACATCAGCCAGACCGGATGGAGGCCGACGGATTCGCCCACCAGTTTGGGCGAAAGCACATTGCCCTCGAGAAACTGCCCGGAGCCGACCACCGCCAGAGCCAGAAGAACCAGGTTCCAGTTCGGCCAGCCCTGAACGATGGCGACGCCGAGCGAAAAGACAAGGGCGGTCAGCGAGCCGACATAGGGGATGAAGCTCAGCAATCCGCCGATCACGCCGATCAGAAATCCGAAATCCAGCCCGATCAGGCTGAGACCGATCCCGTACCAAAGTCCCAGAAACAGGCAAACCAGCGATTGTCCGCGCAGGAAGCCGGACAGAGCCTGATCGATCTCGCGGGCGATCTGACGCAATCCGTCTCGATGTTCGAGCGGCAGCCAATTGTCGATGGTGGCCAGCATCTTGTCCCAATCCAGCAGCATGTAGAAAGCGACGACGGGCGTGAAGACCAGAAAGGACAGGAAGCTGAAGAGGGCGGCGCCGCCCGACGCGAGCGAGCGCAAAGCTTTGAGAAGCCATTGGCCGCCCTGCGTGACGAGATCGCCGACCGATTTCTGGATTTGTTCCGAGGAGAGCGGGCCGTCGAGCCCAAGCCGATCGCGCCATTGGCCGCCGTATTTTTCAAGCAGAGCATTGCCCTCGTTGACGGCCAAAGCCTGCAATCGAACGACATAGCTCGGCAGCTTTTCGGTGAAGGCGACGAACTGGCCGCCGAGTATCGGCGCCAAAACAATAAGAATGACAGCAAAAACAATGACGAAAACAGCGAGAATGACGATCGAGGCGCCCAGCCGGTTGAGTCCGAGCCGCTCCAGCTTCTTTACGATCGGATCAAGGAGATAGCCCAGCACGATGCCAAGGATGAATGGCGTCACCGCGCCGCCGAGGAGTTGCAGCGACAGCCCGAGCGCCACGAACGCGGCGACCCAGAAGGCGATCTGGCGCCCGATGCTCACGCCGCGCGCGCTCGGTCGCGGCTTAGGGCTTGTCGGCCAATTGCAGAAGATCCCATCGGTTGCCCCATTTGTCTTCGAAGACGGCGACCCATCCATAGGCTTCGTGGCGGGGGTTCTCCAGAAAGCGCACGCCCTTCGCCTTCATCGCTTCATGATCGCGCCAAAAGTCGTCGGTGTGCAAGAAAAGGAACACGCGCCCGCCGCTCTGATCGCCGATCCGCGCGCGCTGCCGCTCGTCGGCCGGCTGTGCGAGCAGGAGACGCGTGCCGCCCGGCCCCGGCGGGGCGACGAGCACCCATCTTTTGTCCTCCCCAAGCGGAGTGTCCTCGATCAGCGAAAAGCTTAAGGTTTGCGTGAACCAGGCGATCGCCTCGTCATAGTTCGGCACGAGAAAAGTGAGATAGCCGATGTTTTGTTTCATGGCGTTCAACGCGTCATGTGGTGGAGCCATTGGCTGATATAGACGCCGCCCGAGGCCAGGGTGGAGGCGGCGACCAGCCAGACGGCGATATCCTGCCCGGGCACCGGACTCAGGCCATAAGCTTTGGCGCCCAAAACGAAAGCGGCAAGAGCGATTTGCGCCGTTGTGTTAATCTTCGACACGAGGACTGGTCGGATCGCTACGGGATTGTCGAGCAGCCACGAAACGACGATCGCGGCGAGAATCATCAGATCGCGCGAAACCACGAGAATGGCGATCGCCGCTGGCAAAACACCCGATATGGCCAGCGTCACGTAGATTGAGACCAGCAGCGCTTTGTCGGCCAGGGGATCGAGATAGGCGCCGAGCTCCGTCGTCAGGTTGAAGCGCTTGGCGATAAAGCCGTCGACGCCATCCGATATGCCCGCGATGACGAAAATCAGAAAAGCTTCCAGATAGCGTTGCGAGGCGATCATCAATACGGCCAGAGGGGCGAGCAAAAGGCGCGCCACCGTGATGAGATTGGGAAGACTGGGAAAGAGCTTTGAAAATTCCATCGGCCCGCGAATTCGCTCCCTCCGCCTTTTGTTTGGACCTGACTCTTATCACAGCCTGTTGATATCGCCGCGCGGCAGGCGCTCGCAAAAGCGGCGGTTCGGCTTTGCCTTGCGCGTTCGTCGCCAAATCTGTAACCCCGGCTGACGCCAACCCGCCTTTATCCGAGCGCCATGACCGAAACGCCTCGCTCCTCGCTGACCTATGCCGAAGCCGGCGTCGACATCGACGCCGGCAACGCCATGGTTGAGCGGATCAAGCCGTTCGTGCGCGCGACGCGCCGCCCGGGCGCGGATGCTGAAATCGGCGGGTTTGGCGGCTTGTTCGATCTCAAAGCGGCTGGCTTCGTCGATCCCGTTCTGGTCGCCGCCAATGACGGCGTCGGCACCAAGGTCAAGATCGCGATCGAAGCCGGCGTGCATGACACGATCGGCGTGGATCTCGTCGCTATGTGCGTCAACGATATTGTCGTTCAGGGCGCCGAGCCCTTGTTCTTCCTCGATTATTTCGCAACCGGCAAACTCGATCCGGCGATCGGAGCCGAAATCGTCAAGGGCATCGCAGCCGGCTGCATCGAATCCGGCTGCGCCTTGATCGGCGGCGAAACCGCCGAAATGCCCGGCCTCTACGCGGAGCGCGACTACGATCTGGCCGGCTTCGCGGTCGGCGCCGCCGAACGCGGCCGCATGCTGCCGCGCGCCGGATTACAAATCGGCGACGTCGCCATCGGCCTGCCCTCCTCGGGGCTGCATTCCAACGGCTTTTCGCTGGTGCGGCGCGTCGTCGCGCGGAGCGCCCTGCCCTGGGACGCGCCGGCGCCGTTCGAGCCGTCGCGTAGTCTCGCGCAAGCGTTGCTGACGCCAACCCGCCTCTACGTGAAGCCCTTGCTCAAGGCGATCGCTTCCTGCAAGGGAATCATGGCGCTCGCCCATATCACCGGCGGCGGCTTCCCCGACAATCTGCCGCGTGTTCTGCCAAACGATCTCGCCGTGGCGCTCGATCTCTCAGCTTTCGCGCCGCCCCCGGTTTTCGGCTGGCTCGCCGATGTCGGCGGCATCGGCGCGGCCGAAATGTTGCGCACCTTCAATTGCGGCATCGGCATGGTGGCGTTCGTTGCGGCCGATCTGCTTGAGGAGGCGACGCGGGCGCTTGCCGCCAATGGCCTCTCGCCAGTACAGCTTGGCGAAATTGTCGCGCACAGAGGCGAGCGGGTCATCGCCCGAGGACGGCTGAGGCTGTGAGCCCGCGGCGGCGCACGGCGATTCTCATTTCCGGACGCGGGTCCAACATGACCGCGCTGATCGGCGCGGCGCGCGCGCTCGACTTTCCTGCTGAGATCGCGCTGGTTCTCTCCAACAAAAGCAGCGCCGGCGGCCTCGCGCTGGCAAGACAGGCAGGCGTCGCAGCGGCGGTGGTCGATCACAAGATCTATGCGGGGCGCGACGAATTCGAGGGGTCGATGCAGGCGATGCTCGACATTCATCGCATCGATCTGATTTGCCTTGCCGGCTTCATGCGAATTTTAAGCGCGCCTTTCGTCGCGCGCTGGCAGGGCCGGATTCTCAACATCCACCCCTCATTGCTCCCTTCATTCCGCGGTCTCGACACCCATGCGCGCGCAATCGAAGCGGGCGTCAAGCTTCATGGCTGCACGGTCCATTTCGTGGAGCCCGAACTCGATTCGGGTCCGATCATCGCCCAAGCCGCCGTCGAAGTGCGTGACGACGACACTCCGGAAACTCTCGGCGCGCGGGTGTTGATTCAGGAACACGCGCTCTACCCCGCCGCGCTCGCCCTCGTCGCGGCTGGACGCGTGGAGACTGTCGGCGCGAGGACCCGCGTGGCGCCGGCGCCCTGACGCGGCCCCACCGATGCGGCTTCCACAACTTTTCCAGGCGCTGCCTTCATGCCGTCACAACAATGTCCTAATCAGGCATTGACGCGAGTCGCCAGTCTTGGCGAGCGCCGCAACGCCGGCGGGCTTTAGGCCTTCGCATTCAAAAAATCAACGAACAGTAGGGAGACGATCATGCATACGCCACTTCGTTTGTCTCTTGCCGCCGGCCTGACGATTGCGGGCGTCGGGGCCGCCGCCGCCGATTCGGACCCCTGCGTATGGCGGTGGTACGTGACCAATGCGATCCGCGCCCAACAAGACAGCGCTGTCCGGCCGCCGGTCCTGCGCGAAGGTCGCGCGAGCGCGATCGAGCGCGACAGCCGTTTCCTGCAGCGCAATGAGCGTTATTTCGCCGATGGTTCGCTTGCCCCTCCGGGCGACGCCGCGCTGCGCTGATCCCATCCGAATCATCGGCGCGCGGCCATAGCGCCGCGCGATAACGCCTGCCCTGCGCGCCCGGAGTCGTTCGCCGGGCCGCGCGATTTTGGCGTAATCGGGCAAAGCATCTATGCTATTGACCTTCCATCAGGTCTTAGAGGCATAGTCGCCCATGAACGCGCCCGCGGGAATCCATCGCCGCCCTTCGGTATGCCCGCACGATTGCCCATCCGCCTGCGCGCTCGACGTCGAGGTGATCGGGGAATCGCGCATTGGCCGCGTGCATGGCGCGGCGGACCAGAGCTATACGGCGGGCGTCGTCTGCGCCAAGGTCGCGCGCTATGCCGAGCGCATCCATCATAAAGATCGGCTGACACAGCCGCTGCGCCGTACCGGGCCGAAGGGTTCTGGTCAATTTGCGCCGATTTCTTGGGACGACGCGCTCGACATTGTCGCCGAGAATTTTCTCAAAAGCGAACGCGCGTTCGGCGCTGAGAGCGTGTGGCCCTATCATTACGCCGGTACGATGGGCCTGGTGATGCGCGATGGCGTCAAGCGCCTGACCCATGTCAAACGCTATTCCGGCTTTTATTCGTCGATCTGCATCAACCCCGCCTGGTCGGGCTTTCTGGCTGGCACGGGCAAGATGACGGGTCCCGATCCGCGTGAAATGGCCAAGGCCGATTGCGTGGTGATCTGGGGCACCAACGCGGTGTCGACGCAGGTCAATGTGATGACCCATGCGATGCGGGCGCGCAAGGAGCGCGGCGCCAAAATCGTCGTCGTCGACATCTACCGCAACGATACGATGAAACAAGCCGATCTCGCTCTCTGCCTGAAACCGGGAACGGACGGCGCGCTCGCCTGCGCCATCATGCATGTGCTGTTTCGCGATTCGCTAGCCGACCGTGACTATCTCGCGCGCTACACCGACGTCCCTGAGGAACTGGAGGCGCATCTGTCGACGCGCGATCCGGAATGGGCGAGCGCGATCACCGGCTTGCCGGTTGACGAAATCGAAGCTTTCGCCGCCCTGGTCGGCGCGCGCAAGCGCACCTATTTCCGTCTCGGCTATGGCTTTTCGCGCCAGCGCAACGGCGCCGCCAATATGCACGCGGCGTCCTGCATCGCCGCCGTCACCGGCGCCTGGGCCCATGAAGGCGGCGGCGCTTTCCACAACAATGCGGCGATCTATCATTGGCGCAAGACGCTGATCGAGGGGCTCGACGCCTATGATCCCGACGTGCGCAAGCTCGACCAGTCACGAATCGGCGCGGTTCTGTGCGGCGAGGCGGAAGCGCTTGTCGGCGGCGGGCCGGTCAAGGCGATGCTGGTGCAAAGCACCAATCCGCTCAATGTGGCGCCCGCGCAGGACAAGGTGAAGCGCGGCTTTGCCAGGGAGGACCTGTTCGTCTGCGTCCACGAACACTTCATGACCGCGACCGCGCGGATGGCCGATATCGTGCTGCCGGCGACCATGTTCCTGGAACACGACGATCTCTACCAGGGCGGCGGGCATCAATACATCATGTTCGGCCCCAAGGCGGTCGATCCGCCGGAGGGGTGCCGCTCCAACCACGATCTCATCTGCGCCCTCGCCGGACGCCTCGGCGCTGAACATCGCGGCTTCGCAATGAGCCCACGCGAAATCATCGACTGGACGCTGGAGGCCTCCGGCTGGGGCTCGCTGGCGGCGCTTGAGGCTAAGAAATGGCTCGACGTGCAGCCTTGTTTCGAAGAATCACATTTCCTCAAGGGGTTTGGCTACAAGGACGGCCGCTTCCGCTTCAAAGCGGACTGGGCGACGACGCCGTTCTCCAACAATGGCCTGATGGGGCCCTGGCGCGAAATGCCTGGCCTGCCCGACCATTGGGCGATCATCGAAAATGCCGACGAGGAGCACCCGTTCAGGCTCGCCACCTCGCCTTCACGCAGTTTTCTCAATTCGACCTTCAGCGAAACGCCGACTTCGCTCGGCCGCGAGCAGCGGCCGACGGTGATGATCCACCCTGAGGACGCCGCCAGGCTTGGCGTCGCCGATGGCGATGTTGTTCGGCTCGGCAACAAGCGCGGCGACACGCGGATCCACGTCAGGCTCTTTGAGGGCCTTCGTCGCGGCGTTCTGATCAGCGAGGGCGTCTGGCCGAGCGACGCCTTCCTTGACGGACGCGGCGTCAATGTCTTGACGGGAGACGACGTTGTCGCGCCCTTCGGCGGCGCCGCGTTCCACGACAATCGCGTGTGGGTAAGAGCGGCATAGCCGACCGCCGACCGCCTTGCGCACTTTATTTAGGGGCGGCGGCGGGCTATAGGACCCGTCCCCCGAGTGCGAAAAGCGAGCAAAGCATGAAGAAGCTGCCAGGAAAATCAGGCGCCGCGCCTGGCGAACCTTTTGCCGGCAGCCTCGATCTTTCCATTGTCGCGGCTCTCGCCAAGATCGCCGGTCACCACGACCTCAGCGAGGTGGAAATCGAGCATGACGGCCTCCGGGTGCGCGTCGCCCGCGAGCGTCGCGCGGCCGCGCCTGTCAGCTATACCATACCCGCCGCCGCGCCCGCCCCGGCGCCGGCTGCGGAATCGCCGATGGCCTCTGCGGCGCCCGCCGACCACCCCGGCTCGGTCAAATCGCCGATGGTTGGCACCGCCTATCTCAGGGCCAGCCCGGAAGCCAAGCCGTTCATCGAAATCGGCTCGATCGTCAAGGCGGGCGACAAAATCCTGCTCGTCGAGGCGATGAAGACCTTCAATGAAATTGTCGCGCCCAGGGCTGGCAAAGTCGTGGAAATCTTCGTCGAAGACGGTTCGCCAGTCGAATATGGCCAACCGCTGCTGGTCATCGAGTGATGGCGCGACGGTCGACCGTCATGGCTGGCGAGCCGTGCGAAGGCGCCCCGCATGTTCGATAAGATCCTGATCGCCAACCGGGGCGAAATCGCACTGCGCATCCTGCGCGCCGCCAAGGAGCTCGGCATCGCCACGGTCGCCGTTCATTCGACCGCCGATTCCGAGGCGATGCATGTCAAGCTCGCCGACGAGAGCGTTTGCATCGGACCGCCGCCGGCGCGCGATTCCTACCTCAATGTCCCCTCGCTGCTGGCCGCCTGCGAAATCACCGGCGCCGACGCCGTCCATCCAGGCTACGGTTTTCTCTCGGAAAACGCCCGCTTCGCCGAAATCCTGGGCGAGCATAACATCACGTTCATCGGGCCGCGGCCCGAGCATATTCGCATTATGGGCGACAAGATCGAGGCCAAGCGCACCGCAGTGCGCCTCGGCATCCCTTGCGTGCCCGGCTCGCCCGGCGCGGTAAGCGGCGACGAAGAGGCTTTACGCATCGGCGCCGAGATCGGCTACCCCGTGCTCGTCAAGGCGGCCGCGGGCGGCGGCGGCCGCGGCATGAAGGTCGCCCATAGCGCGGAGGAACTGCCGGACGCGATCGCCACAGCCAAGGCCGAAGCGAAGGCGGCGTTCGGCGACGACGCCGTCTATCTCGAGAAATACCTGCAAAAGCCTCGTCATATCGAAATACAGGTGCTCGGCGACGGCCAGGGCCAGGCGATTCATCTCGGCGAGCGCGATTGCTCGCTCCAGCGCCGCCACCAGAAAATTTGGGAAGAAGGCCCCTCTCCCGCGCTTAACGCCGAACAGCGCGAAGAGATCGGCGCAATTGTCGCGCGCGCCATGGCCGAGCTGCGCTATATCGGCGTCGGCACTGTCGAATTCCTCTATGAGGATGGCCGATTCTATTTCATCGAGATGAACACCCGGATCCAGGTCGAGCATCCCGTCACCGAAATGATCACCGGCATTGATCTCGTCAATGAGCAGATCAAGATCGCTGCCGGCTCGCCGCTGACCATCGCGCAGGAGGACGTGCGCATCACCGGCGCGGCGATCGAATGCCGCATCAACGCTGAACATGCGCGCACCTTCATGCCATCGCCGGGCCGGATCGCTTATTTTCACCCGCCGGGCGGACTCGGCGTCAGGGTCGATTCTGCGGTCTATCAAGGCTATGTCATCCCGCCCTTCTACGATTCGCTCGTCGGCAAGCTGATCGTCCACGGCCGCAGCCGCACCGAGGCGCTGATGCGCCTGCGCCGCGCGCTTGACGAATTCATCGTCGACGGCGTCGAGACGACGCTGCCTTTATTCCGTACGCTGGTGCGCAACACCGACATCCAGAACGGCCTATACGACATTCACTGGCTGGAGGAATTCCTCGCAGCGGAAGCGAAAGCCGAGGAATAAGTGGCCGGGGCTTGCCGCGACAAGCCTTCTCAATGCTTTATTGAGGCCTCATTATTCTGTACTGATTCCGTCTCTTGGTATATCTTCTGGTCAAGCGCGCGACCGCGGTCGATTGCGTCTCTCGCCGAGCGCAGTCGCAGCTAATTTGCAAATTCATTCCTCATAGAGCACAGTCGCATTCGACCAATCCCCTCGTTCGCGGGTTCGAACAACCGGAGGGTCTGAAGAGTGCTATCGATTTTTCGGGGCAATGCATCGGCGGCGACGGCGGCGCGGAAGAAATTCCTGCTCTACCTCGTCAAGCCGTCGCATTATGACGACGACGGCTATGTCATCCAATGGCTGCGCTCGGCCATACCCGCCAATTCACTGGCGGTGCTTTATGGGATAGCAAGCGATTGCAACGCCCGACGCGTGCTTGGCGACGACGTCGACATTGAAGCGATCCCCATCGACGAAACCAATTCCCGAGTCAGGCCGCTTGAGATCGCCAAGGCGATCCAGCGCAACGGCGGCTTTGGCATGGTCGGCCTTGTCGGCGTGCAATCGAACCAGTTTCCGCGCGCCCTCGACATCGCGCGTCCGTTGCGCGCGGCGGGAATCCAGGTCGGCATCGGCGGATTTCATGTCTCAGGCTGCCTGGCGATGCTTCCCGAATTGCCTGAGGACATCAAAGAGGCGCAGCGGCTCGGCGTGTCGCTCTTCGCCGGCGAGGGCGAGGGTCGGCTCGAAATTGTCCTTCAGGACGCCGCGCGCGGCGCGCTGCAGCCGCTCTACGATTTTATGAAGGACCTGCCGGGCATTGAGAGCGCGCCGCTGCCGCTGCTGCCGGCGGCGCGGGTCAGCCGCACGATCGGTTTTGTCGCCAGTTTCGATGCGGGGCGAGGCTGCCCGTTCCAATGTTCCTTCTGCACGATCATCAACGTCCAGGGGCGCAAGTCGCGCTTCCGATCGGCCGAGGACGTCGAAACACTCATCCGCGCCTATACCGCCCAGGGCATCAAACATTTCTTCATTACCGACGACAATCTGGCGCGCAACAAGAACTGGGAGGCGATTTTCGACCGGCTCATCCATCTGCGGGAGGTGGAGAAGCTAAAGTTCAAATTCGTCATCCAGGTCGATACGCTCTGCCACAAGATTCCGAATTTCGTGGAGAAGGCGGCGCGCGCCGGCGTCAAGCGCGTCTTCATCGGCCTGGAAAACATCAATCCGGAGAGCCTGGTCGGCGCCAAGAAGAAACAGAACCGGATCGGCGACTATCGCGAGATGCTGCTCGCCTGGAAGAAGGTGCGCTGCTTCACCTATGCCGGTTATATCCTCGGCTTCCCCAGCGATACGCCTGAGAGCATCATTCGCGACATCAAGATCATCCAGCGCGAACTGCCGCTCGACATTCTCGAGTTCTTTTGCCTGACGCCGCTACCGGGCTCCGAGGACCACAAGAAACTGCTGATGAGCGGGGTCCCGATGGACCCCGACATGAACAAATACGATCTCCTGCATGTCACCACTGGCCATCCCCTGATGTCAAAGGAGCAATGGGAGGACATCTATCGGCTCGCCTGGGATACCTATTACACCGACGACCATATGAAGACCGTTCTGCGCCGCGCCAAGTCGATGGGGCTCAATTCGAGCACCGTGCTTTATCTCCTGATGTGGTTCAGCGGCAGCATGGAATTCGAAGGCGTCCATCCGCTGGAGAGCGGCCTGATCCGGCGCAAGGTCCGCCGCGACCGGCGCCCCGGATTCCCGATCGAATCGCGACTGGCTTTCTACCCCAAATATGTCGGCGGGCTGATCGCCAAACATGTCAGATTCGTCCGCAGATACTGGAAGATGTTCATGTTTTCCCACACGCTCAAGCGTGATCCTGGTGCGCGTGAATATACGGACACCGCAATGACGCCGGTCTCTGGAAACGATATCGACCTGCTCGAAATGTTCCAGGTGACGGAAGGCGCGCGAACCGTAGCGGCGAAGGCGCGCCAGCGCGCGCTGGCGAAATAGCCGCATGGCGCGGAGGCGGCGTCGTGCAATCGGCTCGACGCTGAAGCCTGCGATTCCGGCTCTGGCGATCGTTCTCATGAGTTTGGCGCCGGCCCCTGGCCACGCGGCGGAGACGGCGTTCGTCGACGTCGCCGTCGGGCCGCAATACGATTCGACCCACGTCTACGTCCCGCCCGATCAGGTCGAGCGATTCGCAGCGAGCTTCATCGCGACTTTTGGCGGGCTTTCAAGCAAGCCGATGGAAGTCAAAGTCACCCCTACGGCGAGTTCGGCCCTCTCCGAGATTGTGTTCTCGCCGGTCGGGATTCTCTCGGTGTTCGGCTTCAAAACGCCGATCCCCTATCCGTTCGGCGAGGAGCGCACGGGCTATCTTGTGAACAACATCGACGCCGCCGTCGCCAGCGCCCGCCGCGCCGGTGCGGAAATCATCGTCTCGCCCTTCCCGGACGCCATCGGCCGGGACGCGATCATCCGCTGGCCCGGCGGCGTCGCCATGCAGCTCTATTGGCACAATACGACGCCATCCTATGCGCCGCTGGCGACCGTGCCGGAGAACCGCATCTATGTCTCGAGCGATGAGGCCGATGCCTTCATACGCGATTTCTCGTCATTTTCCGGCGGCCACGCAGTCGCCGACGATCCCGCGGCGCCCGGCGTCGAGATCGGCAGGCCCGGCGATTCCTATCGTCGCATCCGTCTGACATCGACCTTCGGAAAGATGACGATATTCGTCACCGACGGACATCTGCCCTGGCCCTACGGACGGGAGGTCGGCGGCTACGAAGCGGCGAACCTCGCCGAGACGCTCGCCAAGGCGCAAGCGGCGGGCGCCGAGGTGTTGAACGGCCCCTATGCCGCCGAGGATCGCGATGCCGCCATGGTGCGTTTTCCCGGCGGCTATATCGCCGAGATCCACGCTCCCCGAAAGCCCTGAACGGGCGACCGCGCGCCGCGCTGTGTCGTCGACAGGTTCGCCGAAGTCGCCGACGGAAAAAGTAAAGCGCTCGGTGTTAAGCCGCGAGTGCGCGCAACACGCGCGGCAGTGTCTCGGTCAGATCCTCGGCGATCAGACCCGGCCCGAAGGCTCTGGCGGCGGCGCCATGAAGCCAAACCGCGCAGCTCGCCGCCTCGAATGTGGGCATGCCCTGCGCGAGGAGCCCGCCGATGAGACCGGCGAGAACGTCGCCGGAGCCCGCCGTCGCCAGCGTCGGCGGCAGATCGACGCCGATGGTTGCGCGCCCGCCCGGTTCGGCGACGACGGTATCCGCCCCTTTGCAGACGACGACCGCGCCCAGAAACGCCGCGGCGGCGCGCGCGCGCGCCAGTTTGGACGGAAGGTTCAGAATTTCTTCGTTCGCTTTGAACAATCTTGCGAATTCGCCATCGTGCGGCGTGATCGCCGTCGCCACCCGCGCGCCTCTCGCCAGTACGGCGAGCGCTGCCGCCTCTCCAGTAAAGCTCGTCAGGGCATCGGCGTCGAGGACGAACGAACGAGATTGAGCGCCCGATTCCTTTGTCGCGAGCGCCGTCGCCACCAGCGCCTTCGTCGCCGCGCCGACGCCGGCTGCGGGCCCGATGACAATAGCGTTGCGTCTTGTATCGGCGAGAAGTTCGGCAAAACCCGCCGTCCCATCGAATGGCGCGACCATCACGGCGGTGGAATGAGCTGAATTGACCGCCACGGCGTCGAGCGGACTGGCCAGGGCGACGAGGCCAGCGCCGACGCGCAAGGCCGCCCGCGCCGCCAGCCGCGCCGCGCCGGTCTGGCTGGCCCCGCCTGAAAGCACCAAGGCCGAACCGCGCGCATATTTGTTGGAATCGATCCGCAAATCGGGAAAGGCGGCGCGCCATACCGCCGGCGCATTGGCGAAAACCTTCGGCCCGATCGCGGCGAGCGTGGCCGCGCCAATGCCGATGTCCGCGAGCGCGACGCGTCCGCAGCGCGCGCGCCCCGGCAATAGCAAATGACCGGGCTTGAGGCGAAAAAAGGTGACGCTGGCGCTCGCCCGCACCGCGACGCCGCGCTCGGCGCCGGTTTCCCCATCAATTCCCGAGGGCAGGTCGACCGCTAGCACCGGCCGCCCGGAGCCAGCGAAAAGATTGATGCGCTCGACGCAGGCGCGTGCCTCGCCGGTCAGATCGCGGGCGAGACCCGCGCCAAACAAGGCGTCGATGACGAGATCGGCCTCGCCGAGGTCGAAGCCGGCGGCCGCTGCGACCGGCCCGCGCCAGGCCGCCGCAGCCTGCGCCGCATCGCCGCGCAAAGCATCGAGACGACCCAAAAGAGCGAGGTTTACGCGATAGCCGCGCCGCTGCAACAGCCGGGCGGCGACAAAGCCATCGCCGCCGTTGGCGCCAGGGCCGCAGAGGACTGCGATGCGCCCCGCCGATCGCGCGAGCCGCACGGCCTCATCGGCAACCGCGGCGCCCGCCCGCTCCATCAGAACCAGGCCCGGCGTGCCGGCCGCGATCGTCAGGCAGTCGGCCGCGCCCATCTCGTCAGGCGTCAGCAATTCCGGGCAGGCGGCGAGATCAAGCATGAGCCGATGGTGGCGCCGCGAACGGGCGGGCGCAATGGCGCCGTCGCCGCCAGCGGCGATATCGGATATGCGACGGCGAGGCCAACGCAAAATTTGGCGCTTTTCAACCCGGATATTCGTGCTATATGCGCGCACGCCCGGCATGATCCCCGATAGCTCAGCTGGTAGAGCATTCGACTGTTAATCGAATGGTCGCAGGTTCGAGTCCTGCTCGGGGAGCCAGCCTAACTTATTGAAATAGCTTATCTATCTAAGTGACGCTTCGACTCGGTCCCGCTTGCCATTTTGTTTGGGGGCACACTGGGGGCACAAAACGTATCGGC